>ERZ1034952.418-NODE-418-length-40025-cov-6.407030_pt1 | contig 40025 bp, 40 predicted proteins | sample MGYA00520625_ERZ1034952 | MGnify/ENA primary metagenome ERZ1034952 (study PRJEB33766, sample SAMN09781773) | gut metagenome | biome: gut microbiome | host: Homo sapiens | place: Madagascar | study: EMG produced TPA metagenomics assembly of the PRJNA485056 data set... | reverse complement strand
AACCCGCTACCTCCACCTTGGCAAGGTGGCGCTCTACCAAATGAGCTAAATCCGCTGGTGCCTCCGATCGGAATTGAACCAATGACACGGAGATTTTCAGTCTCCTGCTCTACCAACTGAGCTACAGAGGCGTATTCCGGCATACAAATGTATGCCGAATGGCGATTCGGATGGGACTCGAACCCACGACCTCCGCCGTGACAGGGCGGCGTTCTAACCAACTGAACTACCGAACCGTTTTGGAGCTGATGATGAGACTCGAACTCATGACCTCATCCTTACCAAGGATGTGCGCTACCACCTGTGCCACATCAGCATAAACGAGAAATGTATGTAAGGAAATAATAAACTTTTGGAGGCGCCACCCAGAATCGAACTGGGGAATGAAGGTTTTGCAGACCTCTGCCTTACCGCTTGGCTATGGCGCCGTATAAATGGAGCGGATTACGGGGTTCGAACCCGCTACCTCCACCTTGGCAAGGTGGCGCTCTACCAAATGAGCTAAATCCGCACGGCGAACGGAAAACGGGCAATACAGCCCCCGACAAGCGGAGAAGAATTGGCGATTCGGATGGGACTCGAACCCACGACCTCCGCCGTGACAGGGCGGCGTTCTAACCAACTGAACTACCGAACCGTATCGGCCGCGTCAGCGCGCTTGATAATATTACCATATAAATCCGAGTTTTGCAAGCCCTTTTTCAAAAAAAGTGAAAAAAATTTTTGACCGCCCGCGGAACGCCGAAACGGCTTGCGGCATCATCACTTTTGCGATTTTCCGGATATTATCCCATCCAGTATTTCGCAGGCGGAATGTATGTACCGCAGGCAGGGGCGCACGCGGTAGTATTCCGCATTGCGCTCGGCGGGTGCGGGTGAGTCCGTCCCGCTTATTCCGGCGAGCAGCTCGCGGCAGATGTATGTTCCGTGTATCGCCCCGAACTCTGCGGCAAAGCTGCGGATCAGCGCATAATGCGCCGCTTTTGCATCTGCATCGGGTGAGGAATAGCCGTAAAGTATGCCGAGCACGGCAAAAGCCCCGGTGCAGGCACCGCAGACCTCGCGCAGCTTGCCCATCCCTCCGCCGAAGGAGGATGAAAGCCGCAGCGCCGTTTCCTCCGGCAGCCCCGTAACGTCGCAATATGCGGCAAAAACCGCCTGAGCACAGTTGAAGCCCGCAAGAAAGTATTTTTCCGCCGCCGTTTTATGATCCATTTTCTTCACCGCCTTTACCGTGATTTTACCACCGATGGGCGATTTCGTCAATATCGTCGGAATAAATCATGCGTTCGCTGCCAAGAATATAACAGAGGTGAGCGTATGGCAATAATTACTATCCGCGCGGTGATATTTTATATTATCCTGATGATGCTTATGAAGCTTATGGGCAAACGCCAGATCGGCGAAATGCAGGTGAATGAGCTTGTGACGGCGTTCCTCCTTTCCGAGCTTGCCGTGCTGCCCGTTACGGATACCGAGATTCCCCCCCTTCACGGGCTTGTGCCGCTTGTCGTTATATCCTGTATAGAGGTCATTGTTGCTTTTGTCTGCCGCAAAAACCGCACTGTCCGTGTGTTTTTGAACGGCAATCCGATAACGCTTTACCGCAACGGCAGATATATCCAGCCGAACCTCGAAAAGGCGCGTATTTCGGAGGAGGATGTGGAGGCGCAGGTGCGTATAAACGGATACGCAAGCCTGAAAGAGGTGCAGACGGTGATACTCGAACGCACCGGTAAAATGAGTGTGATACCGAAAAACGGGAATCCGACAACAAACCAAAGCGGAGGAAACTGATGAAAAACTTTGTGACAGCCGTGATATTGCTTGCCGCCGTCGTTTGCGCCGCCGCGGCGTGCTCCGGCGTGATATGCGCGGTATGCGGCGAAATAATCACGCTTGCCGAATCCGGCGAAACCGAAAAGGCTGCCGCGAAATGGAGTGAATGGCGCGCATTTATATCCTTTTTCGAGCACGATGCGGAGATCGACGCGGTGGACGAGGCGGTATCGGATATGGGCGCGGAGAGCGACGGCGGCGAGCCGATCGATGCGAAGGACCGTGCAAGCGCCGATTTTATTGCCGCCGTAAAGGAAATACTCGAATGCGAAAAGCCTACCGCCGTCAATCTGTTTTTTATTGACTTGCACGCGAAAATGGGGTAATATGGGAATATATAAAAGCCTTTGCCGCGGGGTGTATCATGCTTGCGTTCCTTTGCCTTGAACATCCGTGCCGCCGCCGCAAAAACTCTGCCTTCACTATATAATATGTAATTTTCCGTCGAAAGGGCAATGAAAAATGAAAAGGATCAAGCTTTCACCCTCCGCACTCTCCTGCGATTTTTCCGCCGCGGGCGCACAAATCGAAAAAGCCGCCGCGGGTGGTGCGGAATATCTTCATCTCGATGTGATGGACGGCATTTTCGTTCCGAACATATCCTTCGGTCAGCCGGTCGTAAAATCGCTCCGCAGGTGCACCCCGCTCGTGCTCGATGTACATCTTATGATAACCGAGCCGATACGTTACATAGATGATTTCGCCGCCGCCGGGAGCGACATAATAACCGTTCATGCCGAGGCGTGCGGGGATATCACCGAAACGCTTCTGCGTATCCGCGCCTGCGGTAAAAAGGCGGGGCTTTCATTGAAGCCCGGCACGCCGCCGGAATCGCTGCTTCCGTATCTTCACCTTTGCGACCTTGTTCTTGTCATGACGGTGGAGCCCGGGTTCGGCGGTCAGCGCTTTATGGCGGACATGATGCCGAAGGTCGAATACTTCCGCGATAAGCGCGAATCGCTCGGGCTGGATTACGAAATAAGCGTGGACGGCGGCGTTTCCGCCGAAAATGCAAGGCTGTGCGTGCTTTCGGGCGCAAATGTGCTTGTGGCGGGCAGCAGTGTGCTCGGCAAGCCGGATATCGAAGCCGCGGCACGCACGCTTCTTGCCGCAGCAGAAGGAAAAATGTAAAATTTATTTGCGATAGCGCTTGACATCCCTCCGGTTATGATGTATAATATTACCAATAATACACATTTTGCGCAAAATATTATAACACAGAACGTGAAATCACCTAACAGGAGGTACAGTCATGAAAAAGCTTTTATCGTTATTGCTCGCAGGAGCAATCATCCTTTCGCTCGTCTCGCTTTTCGTAGCTGCGGAAAATGTCCGTATGACGGAAGCCGAGATCGAAAAGCACATCTCGCAAATGCTCGAAAGCCGCTGCTCTGTCCACGACCAACTGTTTGTTAAGTTCAATGATGGTACGGAAAAGGAAGCGGCTGTCGCGATCCTTCACTCCGAATGGGCGGCACTTTACCCGAATGATGCGGATAAAGCCGCGGATGCGGTCATTTCCTTCGAAGATGCGACGGACTACTACCCCGCATATGCCCGTGTTTCGGTCAAGAACGCCGATATGAAACAGATGTTCCTACTGCTTTACAAGCACGATGAAGTCCTCTCCGTGGAGGTCGAAAGGCTCATCCCCGCGACGGATAAGTTTGTCGGCGATGCAAACTACGACGGCAAGGCGGATGCGACCGACTGCCTTGTGCTCAAGCGCTATATACTCGGCACGCTCGGCGATAATCATTTCTGCTTTGACACCGCGGATATCGACAACAACCGCGTTATCGATGCAGTGGATTACCTGCTGCTCAAACGAGCTTATCTCGGCACATACAGCCTTCCCGCATACAGATAAACCCTTATCATCGGAAAAACCGCCCCCGGCCGGGGCGGTTTTTGTGTTGCTTTGCGGCGTGGTTACCGCATTACGTTTCTTTTCCAAAGCCGTACGCATATTGCGGAAAGCAGCGCGCCGCAGATGCACAGAGAGATCCAGAAAAATATGGTGCTGCTCCAGCCGGAGCTTTCCTTTATTCCGGCGATGGCATATGTCGATATTGCCGCGCCGACGTATATTGCGGAATTTATCACACCGGAAACGGTGCTGATATGCCCGAACCGCTTCATCGTGTGCGGTGCATACGCCGTGAGTGCGAGGTTGGGGCCGTGCATCAGTGCGGCAAGCAGGGAAATGCACACCGTCGAAAGCACTATATTTCCGCCCGCAAAGTATAATACGACTGCAACGGCGCCCGCAAGCGCAAACACCGCGCAGCAGAATGAAAGCTCGTTTTTGAAAAAGCGGCGGTATATGTATGTCGTCGCCACGATACATACCGCGCTGAACAGTGCAAGCAGCACCGAAACGAGTATCGACATTTCCGCCGTGAGCGAAAAGCAGTCGCGGATGTAGGTGGGTGTCCAGGTTTCGATACCGTCGCGCAGCATACCGACAATGACAACGTCTATAAGCACGATCGCCAGTGCAAACACCGCCCCGCTCGGGAACCGCCGACTGCCGATGTTATCGCCCGCGGGCGGGATATCGGCGGAAGCGCCGCTTACGAAATCCTTGCGGAAGCTGTAAACAAACCACGCGGCGGCGCATACCAGCACGATGCCGGCGCCGAACTCGAAAACCGCTTTCCACTGCGAAACGGCGAGTATCGCGGGGATGTAAAGATACCCCGCCGTTGTCGCAAGCGATGCGGCGACACTGACGATCATGGAAGCGGTGCCGTATTGTCTGCCGGAATAGGTGCAGATGAGTATTTTGGACATCGGCGGCCAGAGCATTGCCTGTGCAAAGCCGTTCATTCCCCATACAACGCACATCGCGGGGACACTTGGACAAAAGGGAAGCATTATGTTGCAGACTGCGGAAATGAGCATTCCGGCGGTTATCAGATGCTGCGGCGGGACACGGTCGCCTATCGCGCCGTTTACTGTCTGCCCCAGACCATAGGCGATAAAAAGGCATACGGGAACTGCAGCTATGCTCGCATCCGAAAATCCCGTTGCTTCGGTTATGGCGACAAGCGCAATGGCAAAATCCTTGCGCGTGAGATAGCTGCAAAAATATACCGCGGCGCAGAAGAATGCCGTTGTCAGACTGGTTTCGCCGTGGCTTCGATTCGGCTTCATGTATTTCTCCTTGTTGAGATTCGGCGGGGAATACCATGAATTTAGCACCTGCGGACATTTTTGTCAACACGATGATTCTGTATATTGAAAAATCGTTCCGGATATGGTATATTCGGCACATACAGAACGCTTGAAAAAAGAAGGTGTTTTCCGTGAAAAGGCTTTTGGCTGTGCTTATGATATTCATCGCTTTTATTTATACGGCGTGCGGCGAATCGGCGCGCGATATTCTTCCGGGGGATGGTAATTCCGCAGGCGGAGATATGACCGCGCCGGGGACATCATCGCAGCCGGGCGGCAGGGTATCCGAACCGTTGCCCGTTACCTCCGGCGAGGTTTCCGTACCGGAGCTGCCCGAAAAGGAATACATATATTTAGATGCCGGATGGGAATTCGCGGGGAATTCCGTCATAAACACCGGCTGCGCCGTTTTGTACCGCGCACGCACCGAACGGCGCGGGGTAACCGTGGCGGTGAACGCGGGGCACGGTACTGCAGGCGGCGCAGGGAAGAAAACGCTTTGCCACCCGGACGGTTCGCCGAAGCTTTCGGGCGGGACTACCTCCGCCGGATCGGTTTATGCCGTTGCGGTTTCCGCGGGAATGACGTTTTTTGACGGAACACCCGAAAGCAGCGTGACACTGCGCGCCGCCGAACTTCTGCGCGATATACTGTTGTGCAGGGGGTATGATGTTCTGATGCTGCGCGACGGCGCGGATGTTCAGCTTGATAATGTCGCGCGGACGGTTATCGCCAACAATGCCGCCGATTGTCACATATCGCTTCATTGGGACGGGGACGGCCTGAAATACGATAAGGGCTGCTTCTGCATTCTGCCGGTGGAGAAGCTGCGCGGTATGGAACCCGTCGCGCGGCACTGGCAGGAACACGAGCTTTTGGGCGATTCCCTCGTTTCGGCACTGCGGGATTCCGGAGCAAAGATAAACGGCAGCGGAAAAATGATGTCGGATCTTACGCAGATCGCATACAGCACCGTGCCCTCTGTAGATATGGAGCTCGGCAATGCCGCCTCCGTGCATGACGACACCGCTCTTGAAGCACTTGCGCGCGGGCTTGCCGACGGGGTCGACCGCTTTTTTGCAAAATGATATCGCCGACAGACGGGTATACTGTTGCCGTAAATGATAACAATTAACAAAAAAACAATATACTGCTTCCCGGATTTGCGGTAAAATGGCACAAAACAATTCTTGGGGGGCAGGCATGAAAAAAGCTTTTATATCGGTTCTTCTTGCTGCCGTGCTGCTTTTGACGGCAGGGTGCGGCAACGGCGGAGATACCGAAACAAGTACACCCGGTACGGAAAGCCGGGATGCTTCCGCGCCGGAATCATCCGCGGAGGATACCGCTTCACAACCGGAGGTTTCCATGGAAGTTTATAAGCCGCGCACGGATAATACCGGCGCCGAACAGAGCGGCGAGATCGTGATCGAAAAAACCGAATACCGCGCCGGCGAGCGTGTGGAGATCAAATACTCCGGCACGGACGAAAAGGATTGGGTCGGCTTTTATGCCGGCAGCGACGAGCCCGGCACCGTCAACGCCATTGTCTGGGCGTACTCCGTCGGCAGCGGAACGCTTTATTTCGATGTGAACGCTATCGGTGCGGAGGGGTATTATACCGCTTATCTCTGCGATAACGACGGATACGCCGTCATCGACAAGAGCACCATCCGTATCATCGGTACCGATAAAAACGATTACGGTGCAAAATCCGTTTCGGCTTCGGCAAGCAGGGCGGAAAACGGCATTTCCTCCGCTTCCGTCACCGTCACGCCCGGCACGGACAAGGATGTGGAATACCGTATCTGCTGGTCGAAGGGCGACAATGTGCTCGAAGGCTACGAACCGCTGTTCATGCTTTCGCATTCCAGCTATGAACCTTTTACCTGCGAGCTCAACGACGGCTTTTATATGCCGGACGAAGCCGACGGCATATGCGTTTCGGTGCGGCAGGGCGATTCCTCGCTTTGCTTCGGCGATTTTCCGGAGGGGTATAAGCTCGCCGGATCAAAGCACCTTTATGATTTTGCCGTTATAACCGATCTTCATATCAATCTCGACAGATCCTCCTTTACCGAGCATCTCAAGCTTGCCATGCGGGATATCAAGACTCTTTATCCCGAATGCGCGGCGATATTCACCGTCGGCGATAATACCGATAACGGCTACGATGCGCAATACGAGCTGCTTATGGATACCATTGCCTCCTGCAAGCCGAACGCACCGCTTTATTTCACGCTCGGCAATCACGATCTTATGTACGGCACGGATTATGACGAGCAGGTCCGCAAATTCATGTATTATACCGGCATGAAGGCTCCGTATTACTCCTTCGAAATGAACGGAAACAAGTGCATTGTGCTTGCCTCCGATTCGCTCGATGGCAACGGGACGATGGGCAAAACGGAAATGGACTGGCTTGCTTCCCGGCTTGCCGAATGCGGTAAAAACGACCGTATTTTCCTGTTTCTCCACCAGCCGCTGATCGAAACCGTTTCCGGCTCGCTTTACTCGCGCGACCACGAGATACAGGATTGGTACGGCTTTTACAGCAGCGGTGATGCCATACATTCCATGCTTTCGGAATACCCCAATGCGGTGCTCTTTACCGGTCACACGCACTGGACGCTCGAAAGCACCCAGCCGATACTTATCGGCGCCGGCAGGGATGCAAGCTTTGTCAACTGCGCATCCGTCGGTTATCTGTGGACGGATCTCGATGCCGCGACCGGCGGCTCGGAGGGCTTGTTTGTCGAGGTTTACGAGGATTACATTCTCATCCGCGGCAGGGAATTTCTGAACGGCAACTGGTGCGCCGCTTTGCAGATCGCCATTCCGCGCGTCGGCTGAATAACGATCGCCCCGATGTGAGAAACATCGGGGCTGCTTTTTCTTTCGGTGTTTACATTTCTCTGCCCGTGTGGTAGTATATGACCGTATATCGGAAAATGCAGGGGGCTTTATGATGAAGAAGATACTGTTTATCGGAACCGGCGGAACCATCGCTTCGGAGCTTTCGGGCGGTGCGCTTTCGCCTGCCATATCGGCATCGCGGCTGCTGGAACACGTTCCGGAGGTCTCGGAATTCTGCAACGTGGATGCTTTGCAGCTTTTCGAACTGGACAGCACCGATATCACGCCCGCGCACTGGCTGCGCATTGCCGCTGTCATCACCGAAAAATACAACGATTACGACGGCTTTGTTATCGCCCACGGAACGGATACGATGGCATATACCGCTTCCGCGCTGTCATATCTCGTGCAGGACAGCGCACGCCCGATCGTGCTTACCGGTGCACAGCGCCCGATCGGCTTCGATACGACCGATTCCAAGCAGAATCTGCTGGACAGCTTTATCTGCGCTTCCTCTGCGCTTTCGGGCGTGCTTGTCGTTTTCGGCGGCAAGGTCATGCTCGGAACGCGTGTGCGCAAGACCCGCACAAAGAGCTTTTCCGCCTTTTCCAGCCCGAATTATCCGCCGCTTGCCACGGTTCACGGCGGCGATCTTTCGGTTTATTTCAATCCGACCGCCGGAAAACCGCGCTTTTATTCGGAGCTTGATTTCCGTGTCGGGCTGTTGAAGCTCACCCCGGGCACAGACCCGGATCTTCTGCACTATATGCTTTCGCATTACAACGCGCTTGTTATAGAATCCTTCGGTGTGGGCGGCTTGCCGGATGCGGGCGGAAGCTTTCGCCGCGAGGTATGTGCGGCCTCCGAAGCCGGAAAGCCGGTCGTGCTTACCACACAGGTGCAGAGCGAGGGCACCGACCTCGGTATATACAATGTCGGCTCCGGGCTTGCGGAAATGGGTGTGCTCGAAGCTTTCGACATGACACCCGAGGCGTGCTTTACAAAGCTTATGTGGCTGCTGCCGATATCCTCCGGTCTTGCGGAGCGCAAGCGGTTGTTTTATACGCCCGTCTGCCACGATATCATCCCGCCGGAAAAGATCGCCCATCTGTGTGAATAGCGCTTTTGCAAGACGAAGAACTTGATAATAACTTTGCTTGCACGGTTTTTGTGTCAAATGCCGAAATCGTGTCGCACAATCGGCGTACGGTTGGTGAAAAAAACGAACGCCATGCGAAATGATACAAAACACAATGTGCAGCACCCCGCAATAATGTAGACTTACGGAAGTACAAAGGGTTTCGTAAAAAGTATTATTAAGGAGACAGTAATGAAAACCGCAAGAAAAACACTCGCATCTCTTCTTTCTCTGCTTATGGTTCTGTCTTGCTGCACCGTCCTTTTCCCCGCTTTCGCAGGCGCGGAAGGGCAGAACGATGATGTTGTCACAAAGGCCGTGATAAACATCGGCGCCGTAAACGATAACGGCTGGGGTAAAGATAATTATCCTGCGTATATCTATTACGGCAAGGATGCAAACAGCGCATCTGCCGTCGGCGGCAATTGGTTCACTTGGTGGTATAAAACCAGATGGACATGGAATGCCGAATCACATTCTTTTGTTGCAACGGCGCTTTCTTCCAACGGCGATACCGCATACGAGTCTTGGGTGCTCGACGATTATGAATTCGTTTCCATGATTTACAGCGGTACCGAAACCTATGCCGATGACAGAGATGCTCTTATGAATGTCGCTGTCGGCGACAAAGCATGGATCTACGGCTTTGATTTCACCAATGAAAAAGACAATGCTCTTATTGCTGACGGTGTATCTTCCGTGAAGCTTGCCCTCGGCGAAAAGCTTGCCGAGGGCGAACCGTTTGATATCGCAGAAGAAGCTCCGTACCCCGGCTACTTTACCGATGTTGACAACCCCGAGCTGCACGGGCTTGATAATCTTGCACGCGCGGAGGGTACAAGCATTACCTACAATAATGTTGATGCATCCGGCACCTACACCGGCGATATTGCCGACGGTACCGTCGGCCCGGCCGACTACACCAACACTTGGCGCGGATTCAGGCAGGATGGCAATGTCATGTTTGATTTCGGCTCTGTCAGAGAAGACATTGGCTCTGTCGATATCTTCACATGGCCGGCAAATAAATCCGGCATTGTCAAGCCGGAACGCATCGCCGTGGAAGCTTCCATAGACGGCGTGAACTGGTTTACGGCTTACGAATCCACGGATTTCTCCGCGGATAAATGGAACGCCAAAGACAACAATGCTATTAAAGAAACCATCAGCTTTGAAAAGCTTCTTGCGGGCAGATATATCAAAGTGACCGTGAGCGGCAGTTGGGTATTCGTTTCCGAGATACAGGTCAATGCTCACACCGAATATACGGGCGACGAAAATCCTCCCAAAGCAGTGATAAGTATCGGCGCCGTAAATGATAACGGTTGGGGAAAGGACGGCTATCCCGCATATATCTATTACGGCAAGGGCGCCGATTGCGAATCCGCCGTGGGCGGCAACTATTTTTCCTACTGGTATAAGATCAGATGGACATGGGATATGGACACCCATTCGTTCATTGCGACGGCACTTTCAGCCAAAGGCGATACCGCATATGAATCTTGGGTACTCGACGTTTATGAATTCGTTTCCGTAGTATACAGCGGCACCGAGACTTATGCTGCCGACCTGAAAGCCCTCACGAATGTCGTTGTCGGCGACAGAGCTTATATCTACGGCTTTGATTTCACCAATGAAAAGGCTGTTGATCTTATAGTTGACGGCGAATCTCCCGTGAAGCTTGCCCTGGGCGGAAAGCTTGAGGATGGCAAACCGTTTGATGTTGCACCTTATATGCCCGGCGATGTGGACGGGGACGGTGAGATTACAATGGTCGACTGCCTTTACCTCAAACGCTACATACTCGGCACCTTCAGCGGAAGTATACAACTTAAAAATGCGGATGTCGACGGCAACGGAAGGATCGACGCGATGGACTACCTCTACCTCAAACGCGGCTACCTCGGCACATTCGACCTTTCCAAGTTCGCATAAAATCACGAATAAAAAATACCAAAACCGAAAAGGAGCGCGTTAAGCGCTCCTTTTCGGCAGAAAGGAAAATGATTATGAAAAAACGGAAATTGCAAACGGGTCAAACCGGTTCGGCTGTCGCTACGCCGTCGGAAATGCGCACGCTGCGCTTGCAGCGGGACATGACCTGTGCATCGTGCGTGGCGACGATGACGGTGATCCCCTCGCCGTTCAGCGCGCAGAGCAGATCCATTATCGCCGCGCCGGTTTTGCTGTCGAGCGCGCCGGTCGGTTCGTCGGCGAGTATCAGCTTCGGCTTTGTAACGATCGCCCTTGCAATGGCGACACGCTGCTTCTGCCCTCCGGAAAGCTGGTTCACTCGCTTGTTCTTCTGATCCGCTATGCCGACCTTTTCGAGCGACTCCGCGGCAAGCTTTTTCGCCTGCGAAAGGCTTGTTTTGCCGAACATCAGCGGCAGCATCACATTGAAAAGCACGCTCCTGTCGCTTACCAGCGCGAAATCCTGCATAATAAAGCCGATGTCGGCATTGCGCAGTGCGGCGCGTCGGCTGTCCGAAAGCTCGCGCACCGTGCTGCCGTCAAAAAGGTATTCGCCGCTTTCAAACGTATCCAGCAGCCCGATAACATGAAGCAATGTGGATTTGCCGGAGCCCGACCTGCCTGTAAGGCAGAGCATTTCGCCCTGTTTTACCTCGAGGTCGATATCCTTCAGCGCGTGGAAGCGCTCCTTGCCGAGCGGGTAGTATTTGTTCAGACTTTTGATGTTTATCATATTAAAACTCCTATACCCGTGCGCGGGTGTACGCGCGTACCGGGGAATTGCTCCTGAACACGGAATATGCGATCAGAAACGCAAGCGAGACGGCAACGATAATGTATGCGCCGAGCAGGGCAAACGTTGTGCCGTTAATTATGCCGCCGGCATTGCTGCCCGTGCCGAAAATTATCGGGTCGCTTATCCGCGCGGCGCGTGCATAAACAAGATATCCGAAGTTCAGCCCGAAGCCGACGGCCGTCAGAATTCCGATCGCGGCGGCGGAATATCCGAAGCACCTGCGCGCGCTCGCCCCGCAAAGGTAATAAACCGCAAATTCGCCGGACATTTTGTATATCGTCACGGCGACGGAGCTGATAAGCCCGAATGTCGCGATAACAAGCAGGAATATGGCGATGGGGAGGAAGGTGTTGAGCTGGGATTTTGTATATGCGCGCGTGTTTTCGAGTATCATTTCGCGCGTGATAAGCGTTCCCTCCGCCGCAAGCGCCTTGCGGGTGGCTGCAAGCTCGGAATCGGTGATCCCGTCCTTGTATTTTACAAATGCGGTAAGCGATGAATAGCGATAGGCGTTGAAGGGCGCGAGCGCCTCGCGTGCGTCGGGGGTATCCGCAATTATAACAACGTTCCCGTTTTGAGCAAGCAGCTGCTGCGCGGTCAGCGCTGTTGTCATGAACTGAAAATCCGGGAAATAACCGGGGTAATCCAGCACGCCCGTCAGCCGGCAGACAAATACGGTTTCCGTGTCCGTGCCGCCGATCTTTACAAATTCCAGGATATCGCCGATATTGTCCCCTTTCGATATTGCCGAACCGGCAAGCACCGCTTGGGGTATCCCGTCCTCCGCCGCCTTTGCTCCGAACCATTCGCCCTTTGCAATATCCAGACCGAGCCGCGAAAGGAAATCCGGTTCGACAAGCATAATGCTGTAAGGATCATCGAAATTGTTGAGCTTTGCATCGCTCAGGCGGGTCACGGAAAAGCTGTAATCGAAAGCGACATCGGCAATGCCGCCGAATCTTTCGGGTAAGCTTTCATATCTGCTGTCGGCGTGCGGGTCCGATGTGTGCGCCATTTCGTTAGAGGTGTAGTGGTCATATGCGTCAAGCCCGGTATCGCAGTACACCTTTTCGGCATAAAAGCAATATTGGAGCTTTGTCAGCACATAGGAGAACACGGCTGCCGCCGCGATCAGCTCGAGCGCGACAAGAACCGAAAGAAACCTGTTGCGGCGGAAAAAGCCGAATGTCATGTATAAAAATTTTCTCATTTCAGCATCTCGTTTCTTGCTTTGATGATACTGCCGGAGCCGAATTTTGCAATGAACGGCGCGGCGGTTATAAGGCAGACAAGCGCAAAGCAGCCGTAAACGGTAAATATATCCCCGGCTTTCACAGTGGATACGGCAAGTATTTTTGACATGAGCGGCTCGCGCAGGATAAGATACAGTGCCGCCGCAACTGCAAACAGCGCGGTGTTGAGCACAAGACATTCCGCAATGCAGGAAAGGATCGCTCTGAACTCGGATTCGCCGCAGATGAGCATCACTACGCTTTCGGTCCCGCGGCTGTAAAGCAGATAAGAATAAAGGAACATAAAGGATAATATCGCCGCCGCACCCACAAGCGATATAAGTATAAGATTTATCGGGAGCTGCCTTGAATATTCGTCGCGTTGAGTGAGCGGCAGGGAAAGGCGCGCGCCGCTGCCGAGGTATTTTTGCGCGGCATCGCGAAGGGTGTTTGCCTCGCTTGCGGAAAGTGGGTAGTTGTATACGACGGTCGCGCCGTCGAAGGTGGCATTATCCCAAATATCGCTTTTTTGCGATACGATCAGTGCTCCGTCGCCGAATGTGAATGTCCCGGCGATCCTGTGCGGCTTTCCGAAAAGCAGAGCGGTGCCGTCCTTGCCGATGCGTGAAGCGTCGCTTGCCGGGAGCAGTGCGGTGTTTGCCGGTTCGCCGGACAGATCAAAGGACACGGTCGGGAGAATGAATACATTGCCCCTGCACAAAAGCAGCTGTATGTTTCCGCGCCCTTCGCCGTAGACCGATCCGCGGTCGCAGGAGGAGGATACCCCGGCACACAAAAGCTTTTCCCCGGCGGGGAGCGAGTCAAGGAGGGCATTCGCCGCATCCTTGCCGGCAAGAGCGCTTTTATCGGCATATATCCTATATGTATAGCGCCCGGCAGGGTCGGCGTATTTCTCCGCCGAAATAAAGGAAGCATACATGGATATCATGCAGACCACGGTGAGCACCGCGCCGATACAGTACATGGAAAATACCGCCGGGCGCGAGCGTGCATATGCAGCGATCCTGCCGAAGAAAAGATACAGTGTTTTCAAATCCTGCCCTCCTTGATAATTGTTATGGTATGGTGATAAAACTATCTGTTGATATCGACAAAGTGTGCTTGCTGGTGTGCAACCGATCTACCGGAGAGCTCCTTGTTTGCAGTAAATACTACGCAGGTTGCATACTTTGTAGTACCTGTCAAGTTGCCCGTTTGGATGACAGTGCCTGATTTTTTGTTGCTTGAACGTTCTGTTACTGTGCCATTTGCGTCTGTAAGGATTACTCGAGCCCAGCCTGTTGCATCGCTTTCCGGAACATTTACGAGAGTATGTGCATCGGCTTTGAGCGTCCAATAAGTGTCGTATACGAATTCAATCGGATAGTAAATCCATTCTTGATCTTCGTGCATATCGAGCTTGAGCTCGAAAGTGTAGTATTCTTGACCGTGCGCGAGCGAAACAACGAGCGTTGCGCCGATCAAAAGCGTGATCGAGATGAGAGCGATTAAAATTTTTGCCTTGTGCATAGTGATCTCCTTAAAAATATTAGTAAAAAGTGTCGACTACTTTTTCTATAGGCATTATACTCAATAAATAAATCACTGTCAATGGTATTAAAATACAAAAATATGTTTTCAAATATGGCAATATCGACCAAATATCGGTTTAATCAGCACAGATGCACAGACAAAATTACCATCGATGTACGATAATTGCTGAGAAAAATATGTACAGATGCTGTTCTCGCAAAAATAGCAATGGCAATTAAGCATCCTACCATATTGCTTTGATATGCGGAAAAAGCAATTCTGTTATGATAAAACGGCAATTCCCGCCGTAAAAAAAGTGTGATAAAATCGCAAATAGGAATCATAGGTTTTATGCCGCGATTCCGTGGCACGGGGTTGTATGGCGGGTGTTCCGTCGTGCAGCGGCGATACGGATCCGGAGGCGGCTGTTTGCAGCCGCCTTGACTTTTGCGCCGTATCGGTAAATGTGTTATCGAATAAGATATATTTATACAAAGGAGTTTACCATGACCAACAATGCAACAGTATTGAAGTGGCTTGACGAAATGAAAAAGCTCGTCAATCCCGACAAAGTCGTCTGGATCGACGGCAGCGAAGAACAGCTCGAAGCGCTGCGCGCGGAAGCTGTCGAAAGCGGCGAAATGATCAAGCTCAACCAGGAGAAGCTTCCCGGCTGCTATCTCCACAGAACAAAGCCGAACGATGTTGCCCGTGTCGAGGACCGCACCTTTATCTGCACGCTCGATAAAGAAACCGCCGGCCCCACCAACAACTGGTGCGAACCGCACGAAATGTACACAAAGCTTTACGATATCGCAAGGGGTTCCTACAAGGGCAGGACAATGTATGTCATTCCTTATTCCATGGGCCCGGTCGGTTCTCCTCTTGCGAAGATCGGTATCGAAGTTACCGATTCCATATATGTCGTTCTCAACATGGCTATCATGACCCGTGTCGGCGTGACGGTGCTTGATGTTCTCGGCGACAGCAACGATTGGGTGCGCGGCCTCCACGCAAAGTGCGATGTCGATCCCGAAAAGCGTTATATCTGCCACTTCCCGCAGGATAACACCATTATCTCCGTCAACTCCGCATACGGCGGAAACGTTCTTCTCGGCAAGAAGTGCTTCGCGCTCCGCATTGCTTCCTACCAGGGCTGGAAGGAAGGCTGGATGGCAGAGCATATGCTCATACTCGGTCTTCAGAACCCGCAGGGCGAAATCAAATACGTCGCTGCCGCTTTCCCCTCTGCCTGCGGCAAGACAAACCTCGCAATGCTTATCCCGCCCAAGTATCTGCGTGATAAGGGCTACAAGATCTGGACTGTCGGCGACGACATTTCCTGGATGCGCATAGGCAAGGACGGCAGGCTTTACGCCATCAACCCCGAAAACGGCTTCTTCGGCGTCGCCCCCGGCACGAACGAACATTCCAACTACAATGCTCTCCAGAGCACCAGAAAGGGCACCATCTTCACCAACGTTGCGCTCAACACGGACGACAACACCGTTTGGTGGGAAGGCCTTTCCAAGGAAATTCCTCAGCACATGATCGACTGGAAGGGCAATCCCTGGGATCCCGCCAAGTTCGACAAGAAGGATAAGACGACTTACGCCGCTCATCCGAACAGCCGCTTCACCGCGCCGGCAAAGAACTGCCCCTGCATCTCCTCCGAATTCGATAAGGGCGAGGGCGTTCCGATATCCGCTATCATCTTCGGCGGCCGCCGCGCAAAGTGCGCTCCGCTGGTTTACCAGTCCAAGAACTGGGTCAACGGCGTGTTCGTAGGCTCCACAATGGCTTCCGAAACGACTGCCGCAGCCGCGGGCGCTGTCGGCGTTGTCCGCCGCGATCCTATGGCTATGCTTCCGTTCTGCGGCTACAACATGGGCGATTACTTCGCACACTGGCTCGAAATGGGCGAAAAGCTCGGCGACAAAGCACCGAAGATATTCAATGTCAACTGGTTCCGTACCGATGACGAAGGCAACTTCGTATGGCCGGGCTTCGGCGACAATATGCGTGTTCTCAACTGGATCATCGATCGCTGCGAGGGCAAGGCTGATGCCACCGAAACCGCTATCGGTTATGTTCCGAAGCCCGAGGATATCGACCTCACCGATCTCGACATGGATATCGAAACGCTCAGATCCATACTCAAGGTCGACAAGGACGTTTGGACAAAGGAAGCAGCCGAGATCGAAGAACACTATAAGAAGTTCGGCGACAAGCTGCCGAAGGCTCTCCGCGAACAGCTCGAAAATCTCAAAGCAGCGCTTAAATAAATTTTTCCCGTTTGTAATGACGGCAGGGGCAAAACGCTTCTGCCGTCTTGCTTTTGCGACTTTTGCGGCGGCATTTATGCAATGCAGACAAAGCATATCGATAATTGCAATACCGATATGTAAAAACGGCAATTGCGCTTGCAAAAAAAAGATGCTATAATGTGGCGAAGTCAAAATATGATATTATATGGTGAAAAAGGAGCTATCTGCTCGAAACTCCACTTTTTCACACGGCAGAGGATCACAACACTGTCGGGAAAGGAAATCATGAACAAAGTATCCATTATCGGCACCGGAAGCGTCGGCTCCACGATCGCTTATACGCTTACTGTCATGGGTCTCGCATCCGAGATCGTCATGATAGACATCAACAAAGAAAAGGCTCTCGGCGAAGCGCTTGACATCCGCCAGGGCACGCCCTTCTGCGGCGCCTGCTCGGTATACGCCGGCGATTACCGCGATGCGGCCGGCTCGGATATCGTCATACTCACATCCGGTATCGCAAGAAAGCCCGGCCAGACCAGGCTCGAGCTTGCACAGACGAATGTCAATATCACCAAGATGATCATTCCCGAGATCACGAAGTATGCGCCCGATGCGTTCTACATCATCGTGAGCAACCCCGTCGATATACTCACATATGTTTTCCATAAATATTCCGGGCTCCCCGAAAACCATATTATCGGTTCGGGCACCATCCTCGATACCGCGCGTCTCCGCGCAAGGCTTTCCGAATATTATAACATCAACCAGGGCAACGTTCACGCCTATGTGTTCGGCGAACACGGCGATTCTTCCTTTATCCCGTGGTCTGTTGCCAATATTTCCAATGTGCCCATTGCCGAATGCCAGAGCCTCATCACCACGCCCGGGATCGAAAACCCCGTGCTTGATCTTGACGAAGTCGAACAGTATGTCAAAAAGTCTGGCGGCAGAGTCATTGCGCGCAAGGGAGCTACCTTCTATGCCGTTTCGGTATCCGTCTGCCATATCTGCAAGTGCATACTCAGCGGCATAGACACCACAATGACCGTCTCCACCATGATGCACGGCGAATACGGGATCGACGATGTCTGCCTCAGCACGCTCAATATCGTAGGCAACGACGTCCGCTCCAAGGTCAACCTCAAGCTCACCGATGAAGAAGTAGGCAAGCTCCGCCACAGCGCCGATACGCTGAAAGAAGTCATTGCCAATATCGACCTTTGATCCTTTGGGGGTGAAAAAAGATGGAATACCGCATAGAGCACGATTCCATGGGCGAGGTAAAGGTCCCCGCCGACAGGCTTTGGGCAGCGCAGACAGAGCGCAGCCACGAAAACTTCCGTATCGGTGTCGGGATCGAGACCATGCCGCGCGAGATCACTCACGCCTTCGGCATACTCAAAAAGGCGGCGGCGCTTGCCAATGCCGAGCTTAAACCCGAAAAGATGACGCAGGAAAAGCTTTCCGTTATATGCAAGGCCTGCGACGAGGTCATTTCAGGCGAGCTTAACGAGCATTTTCCGCTTGTCGTATGGCAGACCGGCTCCGGTACGCAATCCAATATGAACGCAAACGAGGTGATTGCCAACCGCGCAAACCTGCTTGCGGGGAAGAAGCTTTGCCACCCGAACGATGATATCAACATGAGCCAGTCCTCCAACGACACCTTCCCGACGGCAATGCACATTTCCGCCGTGACTGCTGTCGAGGATAAGCTTATACCCGCCATAAAGGAGCTTATCGCGACATTCAAACGGCTCGAAGCCGAAAACGAAGGTATTGTCAAATCCGGCAGAACTCACCTTCAGGATGCAACGCCCATTAAATTCAGCCAGGAAATATCCGGCTGGCGTTCCAGCTTGGAGCGAGATGTCGAGCTTCTGAAGCTTTCGCTCCGCCCGCTTTATGAGCTTGCTCTCGGCGGTACGGCCGTCGGCACCGGGCTCAATGCGCCCAAGGGCTTTTCGGAGCTTGTCGCCGCGAAGGTCGCTTCTCTTACCGGCAAGCCGTTTGTCACGGCAGCAAACAAATTCCACGCGCTCACCTCGAAGGACGAGCTTGTCTTTGCCCACGGCGCGATAAAAGCGACGGCGTGCGACATGATGAAAATAGCCAACGATATCCGCTGGCTCGCAAGCGGCCCGCGTGACGGGCTCGGCGAAATTCATATTCCCGAAAACGAACCCGGCTCCTCCATTATGCCCGGCAAGGTGAACCCCACGCAGTGCGAGGCTGTCACAATGGTCGCGGTGCAGGTCATGGGCAATGATGTTGCCGTAGGAATAGCAGCATCGCAGGGCAATTTCGAACTGAATGTCTTTATGCCTGTCGCGGCATATAATTTCCTTCAATCCGCAAGACTGCTTGCCGAAGCGATAGTTTCCTTTAATAAGAATTGCGCATCCGGCATTACGGCAAACCGTGAAAAGATGTATCACAATCTGCACAATTCGCTCATGCTTGTTACGGCGCTCAATCCGTATATCGGGTATGAAAATGCGGCAAAAACGGCAAAGCTTGCATATAAAGAAAACATTTCGTTGAAGGAAGCCTGTGTGAAGCTCGGTTTTCTCACTCCTGAACGGTTCGATGAGGTGTTCCACCCCGAACAGATGGTGTGACAGCCCCTGCATAGAGCTTGTAAAGGACGGTTATTTTGAATGAAAGTCAGTTATTTTCCCGGATGTACGCTTCGCAACAAAGCACGCGAGCTTGACAGATATGCCCGCGAAAGCGCTTTGAAGCTCGGGGTAGAGCTGTGCGAGATAGAAAACTGGCAGTGCTGCGGCGGTGTTTATGTCACCGCCGGGGATGAGATCGCGACAAAGCTTTCGAGCGTGCGTGCTCTTGCCGCCGCAAGAGCGGAGGGAATGCCGCTCGTTACGGTCTGTTCCGCCTGCCACAATGTTATAAAGCAAACAAACAACGCGATGCGCGGCGATGCGGATTTTGCCGAAAGGGTGAACCGTTATATGGCGCAGGACAAAAACGCGCTTCCGCCTTACCACGGCGAAACGGAGGTCATGCATTACCTCGAGTTGCTGCGCGACGTTATCGGGTTCGATAAGGTCGCACAGGCGGTCAGCAGGCCGCTTGCGGGCAAAAAGGTTGCCGCTTATTACGGCTGCCTGCTGCTGCGCCCCGGCAAGGTTATGCAGATAGACGATCCCGAAAACCCACGCATAATGGAGGATCTTATCCGCGCGTTGGGCGGCGAACCGGTCGTTTACCCGGCACGCAACGAATGCTGCGGCGGTTATATCGCGCTTGAGGACGGAGCGGAGGCAAAGAAGCGCTCGGAAGCCGTCTGGAAAAGCGCTGCGGCGCACGGCGCGGATGTTATCGTGACTGCCTGCCCGCTTTGCAGGTATAATCTTGTCAGAAACGAAAGCGCGGTGCCGGTCGTGTATTTCACGGAAATGCTCGCTTCGGCGCTCGGAATAACGGAGGAATGATATGGAAAACAAATCCGAGCTTCTTAAGGAACAGATACTTCGGATCAGCGGCGTGAATCCGCTGAAATGTATGCGCTGCGGGAAGTGCTCCGCCACCTGCCCTTCTTACGAGGAAATGGAGTATCATCCGCATCAGTTTGTATACATGGTCGAAATAGGGGATATAGAAACACTCATGAAATCGCCCTCTGTGTATAAGTGCCTTTCCTGCTTTGCCTGCGTGGAGCGCTGCCCGCGCGGTGTCGAACCCGCAAAGATTATCGAAGCCGTTCGGCTTGCGGTGATACGCGAAAAGGGCGCAAATCACCTTACCGCGAACGATATTCCCGCGCTGCTCGATGACGATATGCCCCAGCAGGCGATCGTCAGCGCAATGCGCAAATATACCAAGTAAATCGGGAGGAAAGCAATGCAGAAAATCGGAGTTTTTGTGTGCCATTGCGGCACTAATATTGCCGGAACCGTCGATGTGAAGGCGGTCGCCGAAGCGCTCGGACACGAACCGGGCGTGGCATTTTCCACCGACTATACTTATATGTGCTCCCAGGCGGGGCAGAACATGATAATAGAATCGGTACATAAGTACGGGCTTACCGGTATTGTTGTCTGCTCCTGCTCACCGCGTATGCACGAGGCGACATTCCGCAAAACGGCGGCTGCCGCGGGCATAAACCCCTATATGGTGGAAATCGCCAACATACGCGAACAGTGCTCCTGGGTGCATAAGGATATGCCTACGGGCACCGAAAAGGCGATAATCCTTGCAAAGGCGGCTGTCGCGAAGGTCAGCCTGAATTCGCCGCTTACCCCCGGTGAAACGCCCGTGACAAAGCGTGCGCTCGTTATCGGCGGCGGTATCGCCGGTATTCAGACGGCGCTTGATATCGCGGATGCCGGATTCCCGGTGGACATTGTGGAAACAAAGCCCACGATCGGCGGCAAAATGGCACAGCTCGATAAAACCTTCCCGACACTCGACTGTGCAGCCTGCATACTTACACCGAAGATGGTGGATGTCGCCCAGAATGATAAAATACGCATATTCTCATATTCCGAGGTAACGGATGTAAAGGGCTTTGTCGGTAATTTCGATGTTACGATAAAGCGCAAGGCAAGGTATGTCAGGGAGGATGTCTGCACCGGCTGCGGTCTGTGCACCGAAAAATGCCCCCAGAAGAAGATCCCGAACGAATTCAACCTCGGGATGGATAATCGCCGCGCCATATATATCCCGTTTGCGCAGGCGGTTCCGAAGGTCGCGACGATCGATCCGGAGCACTGCATGATGCTCAAAACAGGGAAGTGCGGAGTTTGCTCCAAGGTCTGCACAGCCGGCGCGATAGATTACAACGCAAAGGATGAATTTATCGAAGAAAAGTACGGCGCTATCGTCGCGGCTACGGGCTTCAACCCGATCTCCATGGAGAAATTCGATGAATTCGCTTATTCCCAGTCGAAGGATGTCATAACCTCGCTCGAGCTCGAACGTCTGATGAATGCCGCGGGCCCGACAGGCGGTACACTTCTGCGCCCCTCCGACGGAACACACCCCAAAACGATCGTTTTCGTGCAGTGCGTCGGCTCCCGCTGCAAGGATTGCGCGGGGAAGGGCAAGGAATATTGCTCGAAGATATGCTGTATGTACACGGCAAAACACGCAATGCTTATCCGCGATAAATATCCGGATACCGAGGTCTATGTATTCTATATAGACGTTCGTACCCCCGGCAAGAATTTCGATGAATTCTATCGCCGCGCGGTAGAGGAATACGGTGTCCATTATATCAAGGGCATGGTGGGCAAGGTGTCGCCGGAAAACGGCAGGCTTTTGGTTCAGGGCTCCGATCTGATATACGGTCACCAGCTCCATATCGATGCGGACATGGTCGTGCTTGCCGCCGCAATTGAACCGGATAAATCCGCCCGCTCCATCGCGACAATGCTCACCGCAAGCATGGATACGAACGATTTCTTCACCGAAGCTCATCCGAAGCTGCGCCCCGTGGAAAGCCCCACGGCGGGTGTGTATCTTTCCGGCGCCTGCCAGGGCCCGAAGGATATTCCGGAAACGGTCTCGCAGGCAGGCGCTGCCGCCGCAAAGGTTATCGGTCTGCTCTGCAAGGATAAACTCGTGGGCAACCCCTGTGTCGCACATTCGGACGAAATGATGTGCAACGGCTGTTCCACCTGTGCGAATGTCTGCCCCTACGGAGCTATCACATATATCGATAAGGAATTCAGAATGCCCGACAGAACGACAAAGATCAGGCGTGTCGCTTCGGTCAACGAAGCGGTCTGCCAGGGCTGCGGTGCCTGCACCGTCGCCTGTATGTCCGGCGCAATGGATCTTAAAGGCTTCCTGAACAAACAGATCTCGGCGGAGGTTGATGCGATATGCAAGTAAACGAATATAAACCGCTTATTGTTGCCTTCTGCTGCAACTGGTGCTCCTATGCGGGCGCCGATCTTGCCGGCAACAATCGCCTGAACTACCCTGCGGATGTAAAGATAATCCGCGTTCCCTGCTCGTGCAGGGTCAACCCGATGTTTATCCTGCGCGCCTTTCAGCGCGGCGCGGACGGCGTTATAATCTGCGGCTGCCACCCCGGCGACTGCCATTATACCTCCGGCAACTATCACACCCGCCGCCGCATGGCGCTGCTCTTCTCCATGCTCGATTATCTCGGGATAGAAAGAGAACGCACCCGTGTGGAATGGGTCAGCGCAGCCGAAGGCGCAAAATTCGCCGCGACGATGAACGATTTCGCCGCCAAGGTGGCTTCTCTCGGCGAAAACAAGAGATTGGAGGATCTGAGATGCAGGAAATAACCCGTGAAGCTCTTGCGGAAAGGGCTTGCGCTCTTATCGCCGACGGCAAGGTCGACCGTGTACTCGGCTGGCGTGCGGGCGAATTCGATTACGATGCCATCCCCGCGACCTTCCTTTCCGCAGATGAACTGCGTTCCGAGTTTATCTGGAACGACTTCTGCGGTGCCAATCTTTCCAAATATCTTATCAAAGCAACGGCAAAGACAGAATCCAGGGTGCTTGTGTTCCTCAAGCCCTGCGATACATACAGCTTCAATCAGCTTCTGACCGAGCACCGGTTCGACCGCGAAAAGGTTTATGCTATCGGTGTCCCGTGCGAAGGAATGCTCGATGTTTCGAAGGTAAGAGGAATCGCCGACGGTATATCCAAAGTATCGGACAACGGCAAGGAAGTCGTTGTCGAAACGCTTTACGACGGCACCGTTACCGCGCCGCGCGGCGAAATGCTTCCCGACAGATGCAAAAACTGCAAATCCAAAAAGCACGTCGCCTTTGATGAGCTGCTCGGCACCGATGGCAAGGTGCTTGAAAATCATCGCTTTGATGAGGTGGAAGCGCTCGAAAAAATGACACCGGACGAACGCTTTGCGTTCTGGCAGGGCGAACTTTCGCGCTGCATAAGATGCAATGCCTGCAGGGATGTCTGTCCGGCATGTACCTGCGAAAAGTGTGTGTTTGATAACCCGGAATCGGGTGTTGCCAACAAGGCTGCCGCAAATTCGTTCGAGGAAAAGATGTTCCACATTATCCGCGCATTCCATGTCGCAGGAAGATGTACCGATTGCGGTGAATGCTCCCGCGTTTGCCCGCAGCATATCCCGCTCCACCTTCTCAACCGCAAGTTCATAAAGGATATCGATACGTTCTACGGCGAATACCAGGCCGGCAGCGAGGTAGGAAGCCGCGCGCCGACAGTGGATTTCACGAAGGATGATATCGAACCCGCACGGGCTGTCGAAAGGAGTGGCGAAAATGCGTAGTATTGCTCTCGAAAAACTGGATATTCTTTTCGGTGCAATTGCCTCCGAAAAGAACCTTTATATTCCCGTCGATCACAAATCCGGCGCGGTGTACGAAAAATGGGATATCGGTAAAAAGCTTTCCGGTTCGCTCAATACCTCCCGCAGCGCAAAGGATTTCTTCTTCCCGCAGACGGAAAACCTTATGGATTTCAGGGTTTCGGGTAAGAATATCGAAATTGTCGACACTCGGAGCGAAACGGAGGATTTCGTGATCTTCGGCGTGCGAGCCTGCGATGTTCGAAGCTTTGACGTGCTCGACAGAGTCTTTCTTGCCGAGCCGGTCGATACCTATTACAAAAACCGCCGCGAACACGGTTTAATAATGTCGCTTGCCTGCGCAAAGCCGGAAGAAACCTGCTTCTGCGGCACGTTCGGCATAGACCCCGCCGAGCCGGCAGGGGATATAGCCTGCTGCATCGCCGGCGGCAATCTTCTGCTCGATGCGAGAACCGAAAAGGGAAGCGAGCTTCTTTCGAAACTGGACGCCATTACTGAAAATGCCGATGAGGCAGCCGCAAAGCAGCAAAAGGAGCTTATCCGCGAAAGGATGAAAAAGCTCCCGCTTGCCACGCTCGATGCTTCGGCGTTCGGCGCGGGCAAAACGGACGAGTTTTTCAATGCTCCCGAATGGGCGACACTTTCTCAGTCCTGCCTGGGCTGTGGGAGCTGCACCTTTGTCTGCCCGACCTGCCAGTGCTACGATATAAAGGATTTCAATACCGGCCACGGTATAAAGCGCTTCCGCTGCTGGGATTCCTGTATGTATTCGGATTTTACCAAGATGTCCGCAGGTCAGCCGAGACTTACTCAGCTCGAACGCTTCCGCCAGCGCTTCATGCACAAGCTTGTATATTTCCCCACGAACAACGACGGAATGTTTTCCTGCGTCGGCTGCGGCAGATGCCTTTCCAAATGCCCGATCCGCATGAATATTGTCCGTGTAATGAAGAAATTAGGAGGTCGCACCGATGGCTGATATCTTTGAACCGCTTATGCCGAAGATCGGCGTTGTTACGGATATCCGCATAGATACCCCGGATGTCAAAACCTTCCGTGTCGTAACGCCGGACGGCAAAAAGGCATTCGAGCATATGCCCGGTCAGTGCGCTATGCTTTCCGTGCCCGGTGTCGGCGAGGCGATGTTTTCCATAACCTCATCCCCGACAAACGAGGAATATATGGAATTTTCCATCAAAAAGTGCGGCTGTGTCACGCAGTGGCTCCATTCCATGGAGGTCGGTCAGCAGATAACCATCCGCGGGCCGTACGGCAGGCCGTTCCCGGTGGAGAACGAATTCAAGGGCAAGGATCTTCTCTTTATCGCCGGCGGTATCGGGCTCGCCCCGCTCCGCTCGGTAATAAACTATTGCCGCCATTACCGCGATAATTACGGCAGGATAGACGTGGTCTACGGCTCCCGCAGTATGCAGGATCTTGTCGATTACAAAGAAATTATCGAGGAATGGGAGCATGACGATAAAGTAAACGTCCACCTCACCATCGACCGCGAACAGCCCGAATGGACCGGACATGTCGGCTTTGTTCCTAACTATGTCAAGGAGCTTGGATTTGATACGAATAAAACCGCCGTGCTTTGCGGGCCGCCGATAATGATCAAATTCACTCTTGCCGGATTGCAGGAGCTCGGGTTCGACAAAACACAGGTTTATACGACACTCGAACTGCGCATGAAGTGCGGTATCGGTAAATGCGGCAGATGCAATGTCGGCGCCAAGTATGTCTGCAAGGACGGCCCCGTCTTCCGCTGCGACGAGCTCGACGAGCTCCCGAATGAGTATTGATAAGGAGGAAAAAGCTTTGTCCAATATGGTGAATATTTTCCTTTTCGGAAAAAAATACAGCGTGCCGGACGATCTGACGATCATGCGCGCGATGGAATATGCCGGGTATCAGCTTGTCCGCGGATGCGGCTGCCGCAACGGCTTTTGCGGTGCCTGCGCGACAATATACCGCATAAAGGGCGACCGCGAGCTTAAAACCTGCCTTGCCTGCCAGACAAAAGTGGAAAACAATATGTATGTCGCAACGCTTCCGTTCTTCCCGCTCGTGAAGCAGGTATACGATATCGAAAAGATCGCGCCCACGCAGCAGATAATGATGCAGCTTTATCCCGAAATATATGCCTGTGTCGGCTGCAATGCCTGCACAAAGAGCTGTACGCAGGGGCTGAATGTAATGCAGTATATCGCATATGCGCAGCGCGGCGAATTCGATAAATGCGCCGCGGAATCGTTCGACTGTGTCATGTGCGGCGTTTGCTCCTCGCGCTGCCCCGCGGGCATATCACATCCGCAGGTCGCAATGCTTGCAAGGCGTATAAACGGCAAATATCTTGCCCCGAAATCGGCGCATCTCGAGGATCGCGTGCGCGAGATAAACGAAGGTACATTTACCGGACTTATCGAAGCGCTTATGGGCAAGCCGGTTGAAGAGCTCAAAGAGCTTTATAACAACCGCGATATCGAGAAGTAAGGAGAAAAGCCATGTATTCAAAGGAATTTCAGGAATCTCTGAAAGCCGTCGAAGCCGCAAGAGAAGCGAATATCGCCTGCGAACCGGCGCGTATGACGGCCGACGAAAAGGATAAGCTGCTTGCGGCTTATCACCCCGATTACAAAAAAAGCGAGTTTTCCGTTCTTCAGATAGGGCCCAACAAGGGCGAATCGGTTCCGCATGAGCTGTGCGAGCTTTTGCAGGCGCACAGCCGTATTTCGGAAAGTGATGTCGATCTGAACGACATACGTTACGATGTCGATGTGCTTATCATCGGCGGCGGCGGTGCGGGCGCTTCCGCGGCTATCGAGGCGGATAACGCCGGAGCCAAGGCAATGATAGTCACAAAGCTCCGCATGGGTGATGCAAACACCATGATGGCGGAGGGCGGCATTCAGGCTGCCGACAAGCCGAACGATTCCCCGGCGATACACTTTATCGATGCATACGGCGGCGGACATTATGCCGCCAAGCGCGAGCTTCTTGCAAAGCTCGTATGTGATGCTCCGGAGGCTATACAGTGGCTCAACGGGCTCGGCGTGGAGTTCGACAAAGCGCCCGACGGCACTATGATAACCACCCACGGCGGCGGTACATCCCGCAAGAGAATGCATGCCGCAAAGGATTATTCCGGCGCGGAAATAATGCGCACGCTGCGCGATGAGGTTCTTAACCGCGGTATTCCCGTTGTGGATTTCACCTCCGCCATCGAGCTGATACTTGATGAAAACGGCAAAGCGGCAGGCGCCGTGCTTATGAATATGGAAACGCATGAGCTTATGGTCGCCCGTGCGAAAACCGTTATCATAGCGACAGGCGGTGCGGGAAGAATGCATTACCAGGGCTTCCCGACCTCCAACCATTACGGCGCAACGGCGGACGGCCTGGTGCTCGGGTACCGTGTCGGCGCAAAGCTGCTTTATGCCGATACGCTTCAATATCATCCCACCGGCGCTGCCTATCCGCAGCAGATATTCGGTGCGCTCGTCACCGAAAAGGTTCGTTCGCTCGGTGCAAAGCTCATCAACCGCGACGGTAAGGTGTTTATGCACCCGCTCGAAACGCGCGATGTTGCCGCGGCTTCGATTATACGCGAATGCTCCGACCGCGGGGAAGGCGTGGATACCGGCAACGGCAAGGCTGTTTGGTTGGATACCCCGATGATCGAAGCGATCGGCGGCGAGGGAACCATCGAACGCAGGATCCCCGCCATGATGAGAATGTTCGCAAGCTACGGTATAGATATCCGCCGCGAACCGATTCTTGTGTATCCTACGCTGCATTATCAGAACGGCGGTCTGGATATCAATGTGAACGGTATGACGACGAATGTAGAAAACCTGTTTGTTGCGGGCGAAGCCGTCGGCGGCATTCACGGCAGGAACCGTCTCATGGGCAATTCGCTGCTTGATATCATCGTCTTCGGCAGGAACGCCGGCAAAAACGCGGCTTCGGCTGCAAGTGAAACCCATGTGGGCGCGCTCACGCTCGGGCATATATCCCGCTTCGATGCCGAAAGAGAAGCCGCCGGTGTGGTGACGGATGCCGTCTCCCCGAAGCTCCTTCCCGATTATACAAGAAAATTCAATTAACGGAGTAGCATAACAATGATTACCGATCTTCTTGAAGCGTTGACTATCTTTTGCTTCGGACTTTCCTGGCCGATCTCCATACGCAAATCCATTATTTCGCGTACTGCGAAGGGCAAGAGCCTCTTTTTCGAGGTGTTCCTGCTTATCGGGTATGCCTGCGGTATTGCACGGAAGATCATACAGGTGGCCGGCGGGAGCGACGGTTTCCTCTTCTACCTCAGCTTCTTCTTCTATTTGCTGAACTTTATCGAAATTTCCATCGACGTCGCGCTTTACTTCCGCAACAAGCGGCTCGATGAAGCGGCGGACGCCGCAAAAGCCGTAAAGGCGTGACATTTTCACAGAAAGGAATTAGCATGAAGGTCAAGATATGTATCGGCTCTTCCTGCCATATCAAGGGCTCGCACGTTGTTGTCGAGGAGCTCAAAAAGCTTGTCGAGCAAAACGGGCTTGCGGATAAGGTGGAGCTTGCGGGTATGTTCTGCATAGGCAGATGCCAGGAGGGTGTCTGCGTTCTCGTGGACGACAAATTCTGCTCGGTTTCGCCGGAAAACGCGGAAGAGTTTTTCAGGGAAGAAATACTCGCGAAATTGTAAAACAACACGGAAACACGGCTGTTGCAGCGCTTTTGGCGGTTCGGCAGCCTTTTCTGCAAATAAAGACAGGTTGACACGGCAACTGTATTTGTGGTAATATCAGCTTTGTGAAGGGAGGATGCTTTTTGAATAATCCGTTTGTGTGCGCGCTTATCGCTCTGCTGGGCGGGGTGCTTGTATCATATATCTGCTACCGCGTGATGAAGGAATTTATTATCAAAAACAAAAATCTCGCGACAGTCGCGCCGATCAGGCAGATCATCGGGATCGCTTATTTTGCGGGAGCATACTTCATTGCAAAAAAGCTCGGGATCGAGGTCGTTCCCACCATTGTCGGTGCGGCATTGGGGATCACACTGCCGTCGATCGTTTTTTCCTCGCGGCTCGTTGCGCTTTGCGGCAAACCTGCCGTAAACACGGATAAAACCGGCAGCAAAGGGGGCGATACCGAATGAACGGCGGTTCCGAGGTAATAATCCCGCTTTTCGGATTTCTGGATATAACCGGCGAGGTTATCACGGAATGGTGCATTATCGCGGTGCTTGCGATAGTTTCGCTTATCGCAACGCACAACCTGCGTGAACGCCCCGGCAGGTTCCAGAACGTTATCGAAACGGGCGTGGAGTATCTCGATAATTTCTTTTCGGGCATACTCGGCAGGAAGAACGCAAGAAAGTATTTCTTCTTCCTTGCTTCGCTGTTTGTGTTCATCATCGCTTCCAACTATTCGGGAATAATACCCGGCGTGGGGCTTACGAAATATCTGAAAGCCCCTACATCGGCGCTTTCGGTCACGCTCGCGCTCGGCATAGTCACGTTCGTTTTTTTGCAGACGGCGGGGTTGAAGGCAGGGCCGAAGCACTATTTTTCGCATTTTGTCAAGCCGGTGGCGGTAATGCTTCCGCTGCTGCTGGATGAGTTTATCAAGCCCGCATCGCTTGCACTGCGGCTTTACGGCAACATTTTCGGCGAAGAAACGGTCACGGAGGAGCTGTACGGTATTCTGCCGATAGGCATTCCGGTGGTTATGATGGCCCTTTCGGTGCTGTTCTGCGCCATACAGGCTGTCGTATTCACCATGCTCACATCCATTTATCTCGAAGAATTCATAGAAGACTGATTCAACAAAAAAGGAGATCAAAAAAATGACAGAGAACGCAATTATTGCTATCGCGGCGGCTTTCGCCATCGCATTAAGCACGATTTTCCCCTCGATAAGCCAGGGCAAAACGGCGGCAGCCGCAATGGAAAGCATAGCCCGCCAGCCCGATGCGGCAAAGGATATCCGCAGTGCGCTTATAATCGCGCTTGCGCTGATGGAGGCGCTTACCATTTACGGTCTGCTTATCGCCTTCATGCTTATCAACAAGATAGGCTGAAAAACCTTTTGACGGAGGTTTCCGGTAATGTCTGTACAGCTTTCTGTCGTTATATGGACAGTTATAAACTTTTGCATACTGATGCTTGTGCTCTGGAAGCTTCTTTTCAAGCCGACGCTTGCATTTATGGACAAGCGCGCGGAGAAGATACGCCGTGTGCGTGATGAAAAGGCGGAACTCGAAGCGGCATCCGCGGCGGAGGCTGCGAAGGCGGCGGCGGAAAGCGCAGGCAAAAAGGAACGTGAAGCGGCTGCGAAGGCGGCGGCAATAGCGGCTATCCGCGAGGAAGCCGAAAAACGCGAAGCCGAAGCCGAGCAAGCAGGAAGGGAAGCGTTTGAGGCCGCGAAGGCGGATATCGAAGCCGAAAAAGCGGCGATCGGCGCTTTTCTTTCCGAAAGGACGGACGATCTTGCCGCGCAATTCAATGAAAGGCTTATCTTATTGCGGTAGCGTGACATGGAATTTTTATATGCACTTATAAATTTCCTGATACTTTTCGGGCTGATATTCCTTTTCGGCAGAAAGAGTATCGGAAAAATATTCGCCTCCCGCCGCGAAAGGATATCCAAAGACCTGGATGAAGCCGAAGCCGGCGTGCAATGCGTGCCCGCTGCCGAGGCTCCCGCCGCGCAATGCGGCGAACCGGCGGAGGATGCTGCCGTTGCCGGACTGAGGCGCGAAGCCGAACAGCGGATAAACGAGATCGGTTCCGCTGCCGGGGCGCGTGTCGACGAGCTCCGCAGGGAGGCACTCGAATCAGTTCGTGCCGAAGCGGTGGATTCTCTTTGCGACCGGATCGCAATGCTTTTCTCGACAGAACCGAACCGTTCGCGCCTGCGCGCATCCGAACCGGCTCTCACCGAGAAGATACTTTCTTCCGTAAAGCTCACCCACGGCGATACGGCTTATATGACGACCCACGATATGCTCTATGTCACCCTGACATCCGCGTATCCGCTTGCCGACGAGCTTGTCGACAGGATCGGGCTTGTCACTGCGGAAATGCTTCACAAGGCGGGAAGCAAGCCTTCGTTTTGGGTGAAGGTGGATCCGACGCTTATCGGCGGGCTTCGGCTGCGTATCGGAGATACCGTGTATGACTGCACCGTCGAAAACCGTCTGTACCACCTGAAACGCGATCTGAAACGCCGCCCGCTGCCCGAAAACGCGACTGCCGAAAGCATTTATAACGACCTTTCGGAAGGTATAAGCGCCGTCGAACCTCGTCTGGATATATTCCAGCTCGGCAGGGTCATAAGCGTTTCGGACGGCATATGCTGGCTGGACGGTCTTGCCGATATCATGTACGGCGAGGTCGTGGAATTTGCCTGCGGTGAACGCGGCATGGTGCTCGACATACAAAAGGATCGTATCGGCTGCGCGATATTCGGCAGGTACGAGCATATAGAGAGCACAAGCCGGGTGCGCCGTGTGGGCAGAATGGCGAGCGTCCCTGTCGGCGAGGAGCTTTTGGGCAGGGTGGTCGATCCGCTCGGCAGACCTATCGACGGGCTCGGCGCGCTGCGCACGGATAAAAAGCGCCCGATCGAATTCAATGCACCGGGGATCACACAGCGGCGTTCCGTCTCGGTGCCGCTGCAAACCGGCATAAAGGCAATAGATGCGCTTGTGCCGATTGGACGCGGTCAGCGCGAGCTTATTATCGGCGACAGGCAAACCGGTAAGACAAGTATTGCCATCGATGCGATAATAAACCAGAAGGGGAAGGGAGTTCCCTGTATTTACGTCGCGATCGGGCAGAAGGATTCCGCCGTTGCGGAAATACGCGATAAGCTGCGTAAATACGGCGCGCTTGAATATACAATCATCATAAGCGCTTCGGCCTCGGCTTCGGCTTCGATGCAGTATATAGCGCCGTTTTCCGGCGCGGCGATGAGCGAATACTTTATGTATTCCGGGCGGGATTGCCTTATCGTTTACGACGATCTTTCCAAGCACGCGGTTGCATACCGTGAAATATCGCTGCTGCTGCATCGCCCCTCCGGGCGCGAGGCTTACCCCGGCGATGTGTTTTACCTCCATTCACGGCTTCTTGAACGCGCCGCAAGGCTTTCGGAAGAGGCAGGTGGTGGTTCGGTGACCGCTCTGCCGATAATCGAAACTCAGGCGGGCGACATTTCCGCCTATATCCCCACAAACGTTATCTCCATTACCGACGGGCAGATATTCCTCGAATCCGATCTTTTCAACGAAGGGCAGCGCCCTGCGGTGAATGTCGGACTTTCCGTCTCCCGCGTGGGCGGCGCCGCGCAGACAAAGCTGATGAAGCAGGTTGCTTCACGGCTGCGTATGGATCTTGCGCAATACCGTGAACTGGCGGCATTTTCGCAGTTCGGCTCGGATCTGGACGATACGACACGCCGTGTTCTCGAATCCGGCGAAAGAATGATGGCCGCTTTGCGGCAGGGAAGATACGAACCGCTTGACGATTGGAAGCAGGCGATACTTATTCTTGCCGTTTCCGAAGGCGTGGATGCTTCCGCCGGGTATACGAACACGGAAGATTTCTCGCGCGAACTTTTCGGGTATCTCGAATCCGGGCACGGCGATATAGTCGCGCAGCTTAAAACCGGGAATAAGCCGGGCGAAGAGCTGCTTGCCGCGATCAGAAAGGCTTTTGCGGATTTTTGTACGGAGCACGGAAATGGCAACGCTTAACGAACTGAAAAAAAGGCTGAGAAGTATAAAGACGACCGGCCAGCTCGCCGGCGCCATGAAGACCGTTTCCACCGCGAAATATTCAAAGCTTTGCTCCGTGTTGGAGCAATACCGCCCCTACGCGCGCGAAGCGTTCGGGATGCTTTCCGCCGCCGGTGTTGCGGCATTGCCCGCGGCGGAGGGCGGTAAAAGCCTTATTGTCGTCATAAGCGGCAACCGCGGGCTATGCGGAGGCTATAATTCCGAGGTGCTTGCAAGATTCGCTTCCGAATACAAATCGGCTGCGGGCAATGTATACTGCGCTGCAGTCGGCAGGGTCGCAAGTGAATACTGCGCGGCAAACGGTATCGAATTCGAGTATTTTGATATCCCGGACGTGCCGTCATATTCGGATTCTAAGCCGCTTGCGGAATATATACGCGGCGAATTCTTTTCCGGCAGAGCATCCGGCGTTACGGTCGTTTATCAGCAATTTGTGAATATGCTCACGCAGGTGCCGGTATCAAAACGGCTGCTCCCGCTCGAGGGCGGCAGTGCCGGGGGCGGCGAAATGCTGTTTGTTCCCGACCGCGCCGCCGTTTCGGAAGGGCTGACGGAGCAGTGCACCGATGCCGCACTTTACGAAACGGTGCTCGAAGCCGCGTCCGGCGCACAGGCTGCTACTCTTATGGCAATGCGTGCGGCATACGATAATGCCTCGGAATCCGAGCTTGCTCTGACAAAGAGCATCAATTCACGCCGCCAGACCGAAGTCACGGCGAGTGTTATAGAAACGGCATCCGGTTTTGCGGATACCGTGGAGTAAAGGAGTATTTTATGTCTGCTGGCAGCAAAGGAATACTTATCAGGATAACCGGACCGGTAGTCGATGTAAGATTTCCGTCGCCTGCCGATATTCCGGATATATTCAATGCCGTGGAGGTGGAAGCCGGAAGCGGAAGGATCGTACTCGAAGCGCTTCAACAGCTCGGCAACGGCGAGGTAAGGTGCATTTCCATGAGCCCGACAGACGGGCTTTCCCGCGGGATGGCGGCTGTTGACACCGGAAAACCGATATCGGTGCCTGTCGGCAGGGAAATGCTCGGCAGGATGATAAACGTCACCGGCGATCCGATCGACGGCGCGGGCGGCATCACACCCGACGACCGCTGGCCGATACATCATACCGCGCCGCCTTTCACGGACATCGTTCCTGCGGGCGAGGTGCTTGAAACGGGCATAAAGGTTATAGATCTTATGGTCCCCTATGCGCGCGGTGGCAAGATCGGGCTTCTGGGCGGGGCGGGTGTCGGCAAGACCGTTTTAATAATGGAGCTCATCCGCAATATAGCCTTCGAACACAACGGGTATTCGGTGTTTGCCGGCGTGGGCGAGCGCTCGCGCGAGGGCAACGACCTTTGGAACGAAATGAAGGAATCCGGCGTTATCGGCAAAACCGCACTCGTGTTCGGGCAGATGAACGAACCCGCCGGCGCAAGGCTGCGTGTTCCGCTTGCCGGGCTTACCATTGCCGAATACTTCCGCGAAAATTCCCACAAGGATATTCTTCTTTTCATAGATAACATATTCCGCTTTACCCAGGCGGGAAGCGAGGTTTCGGCGCTTCTGGGCAGAATGCCCTCTGCAGTTGGCTATCAGCCGACGCTTGCTTCGGAAATGGGTAAATTGCAGGAGCGTATTGTTTCCACGAAAAACGGCGCGATCACATCGGTGCAGGCTATATATGTCCCTGCGGACGATCTTACCGACCCTGCGCCCGCAACAACGTTTTCGCACCTCGATGCGACAACGGTTCTTTCGCGCAGTATTGTGGAGCTTGGCATATATCCGGCTGTCGCACCGCTTGAATCCGGTTCACGTATGCTTTCGAAGGATATCGTGGGTGCGCGCCATTACGAGACGGCAAAGGAAGTCCAGCGCGTTCTGCAAAGGTATAATGAATTGCAGGATATCATCGCAATACTCGGCATGGACGAGCTTTCCGACGAGGACAGAGTGACTGTCCGCCGTGCACGGCGTATCCAGCGTTTTATGAGCCAGCCCTTCCATGTCGCCGAAAACTTCACGGGGATCAAAGGGGCGTTTGTCAGGCTGGAGGATACCGTAAACGGTTTCGAAGCGATACTCGGCGGTGAATGCGACAGCATTCCCGAAAAGGATTTCCTCATGGCGGGCACGATAGACGATGTTCTGCGCAGCCAAAGGAGCTGAGTATGGAGCGTGTGATAAATCTGCGTGTTGTTACGCCGCAGGGAGTGCTGCTTGAAACAAAATGCGATTCCCTTGTTATGCCCGCTGCCGACGGCGGGCTGATAGGTGTCCGTTACGGGCATACAAAGGCGATAATTGCGCTTTCAAACGGAAAAATCAAGGCAATGCTCGGCGGCAGGATCATTGCTGAAACGACCGTGCCCGGCGGATATGCGCGTATAGACAAGGATGAAGCGGTGATAATCACGGAGGGCATTGCTCCCGACACCGGTCGGGCGGATGCATGAAGCTGAAAAAAAGAAGCGGTGCTTGGCTCGCGGCGGGGTATACGCTTGTTCTGCTCGGCGGGCTTTTGTTTGCGGACGGTATAGCCGCATATTTCCTTGCCAACAGCGGGTGGAGCCAGCCGCTTACCCTGCTTTTCGGTGCGGCTGTCGCATTCTGCGGAATGCTGTGTATTTATGAGCGCTTTTGCCCGAAGGCGATAGCTTTTGTTGTTGCCGCAGCGGTCGTGTTCGCTTCTGCCGTTTTGCCGTTTCTTGCTGCCTACGGTATTTCGGATACCGCCTCCGGGGATGAGGATGTTGTTATCGTTCTCGGCGCCGGTATCATCGGTAGGCAGCTCGGCAGGAATATAAAGATCCGGCTCGACAAGGCACTTGAATACCACCGCATGAATCCCGATGCGCTCATTGTGGTAACCGGCGGGCAGGGGAGATACGAGGATATCACCGAGGCACAGGCGATGTATCAATATCTTGCCGAAAACGGTGTTCCGGAACAAAGCATTATCCGCGAGGAACGCGCGACAAACACTTTCGAAAACTTCACGTTTTCAAAGGAGCTCATAGAAGAACGTTTCTGTACCGGTTATTCCGCAGTGTTTATCACAAACGATTATCACGCCTTCCGCGCTTCTCTCATAGCGAAATACTGCGGGTTTTCGGATATCGGACATTTCTGCGGCAGAACACCGGTTTTGCTGCTTGTACCGTGCACCCTGCGTGAAATGCTCGGCATTGCAAAGCACTTTCTGCTCGAAAAATGACAATAAACAAACAGCGTTTCCGCCGCAATGCACGGTGAAAACGCTGTTTTTGTTATTGAAAGGTATTATAGGAGGTTATCGCAGATCGGCGGTAAAGGTGATCGTGTGACCGTTTTCGCATTCCGCTTTGATAGAGCCCTTGTGGTTTTCGACGATCCTGCGTGCTGCGGAAAGCCCTATGCCGAACCCCGAACGCGCGGAATTGCGTGATTTATCCGCCCGGTAGAAGCGGTCGAAAAGCTTTTCGGTTTCCTCCCGTTCCAGGTGATCGCATTCGTTTACTGTCGTTATAACGACACCCTTCTTCGCCTTTTTGAGCGAAAAGAATATCTCTATCCCGGGCAGGGCATATTTGATCGCATTGTCCGCAAGTATCGTGCAGGGCCTGCGGACGGAGTATTCATCATATACAATGGACTGCCGACCTAAAACGAACTTAAAGCCGCATGAAAATCAAACGGAAAAGTTTTTTCTCCTATTTAAGTTCGATTTAGGTTGCCGCTATAAACTGGCGGCACAGAAAAGGGCGCAAGCCCGAAAGAAAGGATTGTGTATTTATGAAGACCCGAAAAATCTGTTCCCTGATACTCTGTATCCTGCTTGTGTTCGCGTACTGCGCGGTATTCTGCGTATCCGCCGAAGAGAATTTTTCCGGCGCGACCGAATTTGTTTTTTCGGATGCCGGCATAACCGTAACAGACGGCGAATATACCGGATATAAGGTCGACGGAACGTCGCTTACAATAAACGAAAGCGGCATTTACCGTATCTCCGGCAGCTGCGCGGACGGCTCCGTCAAGGTGAAAAAAGGAACGGAGGGCGTAACGCTTGTTCTTGCGGGGCTCGATCTCACAAGTGACTCCACGGCTCCGATCTCCTGCAATAAATCGGCCGATGTCACGATCATTGCGGCGGAAGGGACAAAAAACACTCTGACGGATTCCGAAAAAACAACGATGAGACCTATCCCGCAAACGAGGATGCCGAAAACGCGGTCATAAAGTGCAAGGAAGGCTCCAATGTGACGATAACCGGCAAGGGAACTCTTACCCTGAATGCTTACGGCAAGAACGGCATAAAGTCCGGCGCCACAACAGAGGAGGAAGGCGAAGCCCGCCTTGAAATAAGCGAGCTTACGCTTGTGATAAACGCCCCGGTAAACGACGGGATAAATGCCGAGCAGCTTCTTGAAATAAAAAGCGGCAGCCTGACCGTATCCGCCGGTGATGACGGTATTCACTGCGATATGCTGCTTTATATCGGCGATGAAAATACAGAAGGCCCCGATATAACGGTTAAAGAGAGCTACGAGGGCATCGAGGCGGCGGAGCTGTATATACGTTCCGGCAGGATCACAGTTCATTCCACGGACGATTGCCTGAACGCCTCCAATTCCGATCTTTCCGGTTATGCCTTCAAGGTAGAGATATCCGGCGGCGAGCTTTATATGGATACGACCGCCGGTGACGGTATCGATTCCAACGGAACGCTTGATATCAGCGGCGGCACGGTCGTTGTCTGGACTGCTAACCGTGCCGACAATCAGCCGCTCGATGCCGACGGAACGATAAATGTAAGCGGCGGTACCGTGCTTGCGGCGGGCGGCAGCTCCGGCATGGGCATGAAGCTCGGAACCGGTGCGGGCTATGTGATATTCGGCGGCAGCGGCAATGCGGGCGGATTTCCCGGAGGCGGCAATGGAGGATTCCCCGGCGGCGGAGGCGGTATGCTCGGCGGCAACGGCGGCGAGCGCCCTGAAATGCCTTCCGATATGCCAGACAGCGGCGAGCGCCCCGAAATGCCGGGCAACGGCAATATCAAAGGTAACGGCAGTGAGATTGCGGGCTCCGGCACGGTCAGCATAAGCAAAGGCGATACGATAACCATAGAGGATTCGGACGGCAACACCCTGTATTCCGGAACGGCGCTGACGGATGCATCCTATATCTTCTTCTCCTCGGCGGATGTCGTGACCGGCGGCGATTACAAGCTGCTCGTAAACGGCAGCGATTCTTCGTCTGCCTCCGGGGGCGGCAACGGTTCAGGCAGCGGTACGGGCGGCCGCGATAACAGCGCGCCGGCGGCGAACGGGGGCGGCACGGCTGCATCCGATACGGCGTCTTCCGAAACCGACGGTACCTCCGGATCCGTTCCGCCGGTCGTGTATGTGCTGCTCGGTGCATCCGGCATAATGCTTGTCGGCGGCGTGGCGGCATTGGTTATATCCAAAAAGAAAAAGACCGCATAATACGGCGGCAAACGAGAGGGGCAGGGAAGCGATCCCTGCCCCGATTTTATGTGTTTAGTAGTTTTCCTTGCGCAGCTCGAAATAGCTTTGCGGATGGCTGCACACGGGGCAGACCTCCGGGGCGCTTGTCCCGACAACGATATGCCCGCAATTGCGGCATTCCCAGATCTTCACTTCGCTCTTTTGGAAAACCTCACTGCTGCGGATATTGTTCAGCAGCGCACGGTAACGCTCCTCGTGCGCCTTTTCGATCTCGCCGACAAGACGAAAGCGTACCGCGAGCTCGTGGAAGCCCTCCTGCTCCGCCACATTGGCAAATTCCTCGTACATGGAGGTCCATTCGTAATTCTCGCCGTCTGCTGCGGCGGAAAGATTTTCATCAGTATTGCCCAGCGCGCCGAGCTCCTTGAACCAGAGCTTTGCGTGCTCCTTTTCGTTTTCGGCGGTTTTCAGGAAAATTTCCGCTATCTGCTCGAACCCCTGCTTCTTTGCGACGGACGCAAAATAGGTGTATTTGTTCCTTGCCTGCGATTCCCCGGCAAAGGCGGCCAGAAGGTTCTTTTCGGTTTTGGTTCCGCTGTACTTGTTCATGATATGCGCTCCCTTTGTTGTATTTGCCTCGTCGGCATTTCGATTATACCACGCCCGTCCCGCTTTTTCAATAACCTCGTAAGGAATGCCGAGAAAACTGCTCTTTCTTCCGGTGAGTATATTTAATGATATATCGACCCGCTGATCAATACCGACTTCAAAAGGGTGCTTGCCGCTTATCGAGCAGTTTTCAATCATATCGCAATTACAATCATTGCATTTTTTCATTTTGTTTGGCTCCTCGGTTGCTTACAGGCAGCGGATAGTAATGGTTGGTGTGAAAAAGTAAAACTCCTGCACAGAAGCGCAGGAGTTTTGGTGGGGGAAGATGGATTCGAACCATCGAAGTCAGTGACAACAGATTTACAGTCTGCCCCCTTTGGCCGCTCGGGAATTCCCCCATATGAAATTGTGATCTGCAATCCGGAAGTTTGGAGCTGGTGAAGGGAGTCGAACCCCCAACCTACTGATTACAAATCAGTTGCTCTGCCATTGAGCTACACCAGCATTTCGCTCACGCCAGCGTGTAAGAGTATACCACACCGATCGACGGATGTCAATCCTTTTTTTCGCTTTTTTTATATTTTTATTCCGTGCGAAGACATACTGCGCGGAAAGGTATTTTTATACAATATATAGTAAATCGGGCAGCTTGTCAACCCCAATATATCTTATTTTCGGCTTTTTGTTCAAATGCACAAGCCGCCGCAACAGAACCGGGCGAAACATTGTCGAATATTGCTCTTGTATTCCGCGGGAGGAGTCGGTATAATAAAATTGCTTTTTGTTTTTCATGCCGTCGGGCATTTACGTTGCTTGAATAACACGAAGGTCGGGTGATCGGTTTGCAGCTTCTCGAAGAAAGAATCAAAAAGGACGGTCGGGTGCTCCCGGGCGATATCCTCAAAGTGGATTCCTTCCTTAATCACCGGATCGATGTCCCTTTTATATGTGAGCTCGGCAGGGAATTCCACCGCCTGTACGTCGATGCCGGAGTTACCGTCATACTCACGATAGACGCCTCCGGCATCGGCCTTGCCTGC
>ERZ1034952.414-NODE-414-length-40106-cov-215.796260_pt1 | contig 40106 bp, 32 predicted proteins | sample MGYA00520625_ERZ1034952 | MGnify/ENA primary metagenome ERZ1034952 (study PRJEB33766, sample SAMN09781773) | gut metagenome | biome: gut microbiome | host: Homo sapiens | place: Madagascar | study: EMG produced TPA metagenomics assembly of the PRJNA485056 data... | reverse complement strand
CTGGTTTGGGACCAGAGGGTCGTAGGTTCGAACCCTACATCACCGACCATCTCAATTCCTTTCTAATTTTAAATTTCTAGTTTTAATAAAACGATTTTTAAGAGTTGAGTTTAGTTTTTGAACTATGTATTCTTATGATCTAATTTTGCTCTTACAGAATATTTATTATTACTGCACCTTAATGCCTGCTCAAAACCATCAAACAATTCATCTGTGTTTCTATCTGCTATTGAGCACAGGTAAATTTTGCTCTGTACTTTTCAGATAAAAAATGAGGCTTATCATTTAAAAGACTATCTTAAAATCATAATTCATCTGTAACGACTATTCTTACAAGAGTAAGGCTTTTGACTTATATCAAATTGTCAATTTTTGTTATACATTTTATTTATAACTAGGTATAAATAATTAGTATTTTACATATACCTAAAGCGTCTATATACTTTCTATAAAGCTTAAGACATAGCAACCGGATGTTGGGCGGTTGTTTAGTTTAAGCTCCAATCAGTTTAATACTGTTTTGGATTTTAAGATTTATCTTACCTTTGGTCCAGTGCCATTTGGCACTGGATTTTTTTTATTTTGATTGTCTAAAAATTTGAGATTAACGTTTTTCTTATGAGTTCTTAGAAAGAGGAAGCTGCTATTGATAACTGTTTTATAGCTTCTTTAGTTTTAGCCTCATTCGGATCTTCATCAAAGACATATAAACCTACTGGGATCTCGTAAACAAGAGTGGTAATACCTAATAAGTTTGCCTTTTTATCAGCACCAAAACCTTTTAGATTTACTGTAGCTAAAAACAGAGCATATGAATCAGATGATGACTGCAGCTTATACCCAAGATTTGATACAGTAACTCCAAATGGAGCAATTCTTCTGTTAACAGAGTTCTCTACCCTGTCTAAAGGAGCTGACTTGAAGGCTTTAGCCAAATTTACATACACAAAACGACCTAACTTAAAGTAGCCATAGTTGCCATCTATGCCAATTTGAGTAAAAGCAATGTAGTGACTTAATCTACTGATATTTCCCTCTTCTAGAGCTTTAGTATCCATGCAGGGAGCTGCAATAAAACCAAATTTTACAGAATTGCCAAAGGCTGCTTTTGTGAACTTGTAGTAGTTAGTATCTTGATTTAGAGTACAGTAGTTCTCAGGAAGATTTATCTTAAAAGTATTATTTAAAAAAGTAGTTTCTACAGCCTCTGCTTTAAAACAGAGTAACAGCATGAAGGCTGTAATTAACTTTGATGCAATAAACTTTTTCATGACTTTTTATCCTTAGCTTATCTTATAGCTTTTGCTTTACATCTTTTGGGTAAATACAACTTAATAAAGTTAAAAACGACACAATTTTTGTTGAAGCTTAAGCTTATTTACTTTGCAATAACTTAGATTAGCAAAATCTTATTGCAGTCTTAAACATGTTGCTTTTTTCAAAATTAAAAAAGCTCTTAAAGCGTTGTAGCCTAAGAGCTTTGCAGAGCTTAAGAAAACTCTTTTACAAAATTGATTGTAACCGAAACTTACCTTTAATTTTTACTTACAGACTTTAAGTTATTAAAGTAGGTTGGGAAGGTTTTATTGATACACTCAGGATCATTGATGACAATGTCTCTGTCAAAAGCTACTAATGACATACACATTGCCATACGGTGATCATTGTAGGTATCAAAGGTTGGGGTTACATCATTGCGTGTTGAAGCATCAATGCTGATATAGTCCTCACCAGATTCTACCTTAACACCTAACTTTGACATTTCCTTGACCATAGCTTCAATTCTGTCAGTCTCTTTAACTCTCCAGCTTGCTATATTTCTGATAGTTATAGGACCGTCTGTATATAAGGCTAATGGCACTAAAGTCATGGCAGCATCAGGCATTGCATTCATATCAATATCAATACCGTGAAGCTTTGACTTCTTGATAATTACAGAGCTTTCTGTTTTCTTAATCTTAGCGCCCATTTGAGCTAAAACATCTAAGAATTTAATATCGCCCTGTACAGAATCCTCAGGCAAACCGTAGAGCTCTAACTCACCGCCAATGGCAGCTGCTGCTGCAAAGTAGGTAGCACCAGTTGCATCACCCTCAATGAGGTAAGAACCAGGTGAGGTATAACCTGTGCCTTCTACAGTAAACTCTGAATAACCGTTACGACTTACCACTGCACCAAACTTTTCTATGAGTTTTACTGTCAGATCAACATAAGGTTTTGAAATTAAGTCGCCCTTAATCTTAATTTTAAGTCCACCACAGACAGGAGCTGCCATAAGCAACGCTGTAATAAACTGACTTGAGGTTGAACCTGAAACAGTTACCTCGTGAACCTTAGGTACAGCACCACGAATACGTACTGGTGGGAAACCATCATTATTCAGGTATTCGATGTTAATTCCTAATGAGCGTAAAGCCTCAGTTAATGGACCTATAGGTCTTTCCATCATGCGAGGTTCACCTGTAAGTGTGAACACACCTGTTGATACAGCTAAAGCTGCACATAATGGACGCATTGCAGTACCTGCATTGCCTAAATACAGCTCTACAGAGTTCAGTCCTTCATTAAAGACTCCGCCCATACCGGTTACGTCAACAGAACTTACGTTAACCTTGAGCTTTACCTTTAAAGTCTGTAAAGCCTCAATCATACGTGAGGTATCATCAGACTTTAAAACATTTAATAACTTGGTATTACCTTTAGCTAAAGCTGAAATTAACAGAGCTCTGTTAGTAAGGCTCTTAGATCCAGGCAAAATAACCTTGCCTTCTACGGACTTTATCTTTTTTAAATTAAGGGCGTTTTTCAATTATTTACTTTCCTTTAAGATCTTATCTAGGGCACTGAACAGTCTATCATTCTCTGAAGGCTTACCGATAGATATTCTTAGAATATCCTGTAACTTGTAACCTAGAAGGGGACGCACAATGATGCCTTGATGTAATAGCTTATCAGCAATTGCCTGAGCATCATAGCCCTTAAAATCAACTGCTACGAAGTTAGCCTTTGAAGGGATCATAAACAGGTTATGATCTTTGCAGAAAGTAGCATATCTTTCGCGCTCTGTTGAGTTATTCTCAACTGTCTTCTTTAAGAATTCAGTATCATCTAAAGCTGCAACAGCAGCTGCAAGAGCTACGATATTTACGTTAAATGGAGCTCTTAAACGGTTTAATAAAGAGGTGATCTCTTTATTAGCTACCATATAACCTACACGAAGACCAGCCAGACCATAAGCTTTTGAGAAGGTACGAGATACAACTAAGTTTTCAAACTCTTCAGTCCATAAAGCGGTATCTTCAAAAGTATCATCTCCACTGTTGAACTCGTTGTAAGCCTCATCGATAACAACTAATGTAGTCTTTGGAACCTTTTTAATAAATTCCTTCATAGACTTAGAGCTGATTGCTGTACCGATAGGATTTGAAGGATTAGCAAAAGCTACAATACGTGTATCCTTGTCAATGGCCTGAGCAATTGCATCTAAATCAGCATTGTAGTTTTTTAGAGGGATCACTTTAGCTTTAGCGCCGTTTACAGTAGTTTCCATTGGATAAACAACAAATGAGTACTCTGGAAAAACTACATTAACCTTATCATTTACAAAAGCAGCGAATAATAAGTTGATAAGCTCATTTGAGCCTGCGCCTAAAGTTAGCTTTTCAGGATCATAACCGAACTTATCATGTAACTTTTGCTTTAAGTAATAACCGTTTGAATCTGGGTAAATATTACCCTGCTCTACACACTTTAAAGCAGCTTCTTTAGCTTTAGGCCCCATACCAAATGGGTTCTCATTAGAAGCTAACTTGATGACATCGTTTAAACCTAACTGGCGCTGCACCTCTTCAATTGGCTTACCAGCTTGATATGGTTTGATTAAAGTAATTCCGCCATTTGCAAGTTCACTATAATTTGTCATTTTTCATATCCTTAGTTTCAATATCATCATTGTAGAGTCTTTTATAAAAAAGCTCAAACCCATGAGCTTTTATAAAAAAAACTCACCTAAAAGGTGAGCTTTTTGTAACTAAAATTCTTCTAAGCTCTAATTACAAAGCCTGATTAGAGCATCTCTTCTAATTCCCGCTGATGTTGCTTACGCTGTGCCTTCTGGTCATACATCAACTGATCAGCTGCTGCGATGAACTCATCTGGAGTTGGGTATTTCTCTGAATACTGTACATGACCTATAGATAAAGAAATAGTCATAGCATAGTGTCCTGAGTTATTACACTTGTTAAGCTCTTCTTCTAAAGTATTAATATAGTTCTGAGCGGTCTCAGTAGTAGATTCTTTTAAGACTACAGTAAACTCATCACCTGCGTATCTGCAGATAAAACAGTTCTTTTTAAAGGCTGCCTTTTTAAGGCATGAAGCAACAGTTAATAAAGCCTTATCGCCCTGATTATGGCCATAGGTGTCATTGATACCTTTAAAATCGTTAATATCAATAAAGATAAGACCTAGGTTTTGGTCTAGTTCATCTGTCTTTTCAAATAATCTGCCAAGATATCTCATGAGCTCTTTACGGTTGTTTAAACCTGTCAAGAAATCTACTGATACAGCTCTGTCCTGAGAGATTAACTGCATTACAAAGACCATGCAGACTAAAATTCCGAGCATGCATGGTAAGTTAAAATACCAGCCTAACGGGATCAGGATAAAAGGACCACATACAAAGACAATTCTTAAAAAGAGTGATGCTCTTTTTGAAACAATAGAACCTTCACAAAGATCTTTTAGGAACTTGTTAAGATCTTTGGCTGCTAACAGGAAAAAGATTAACTTTAAAATTGGGATAAATACTAAAAATATCCTGTCAGAAAAAGATATTCCCTGTTCACAAGAGTACTCATAGATAATATGGGTTGCTTTATATACATAGATGAATGAAGTTAAGACAAAGACAAAATAGATAAAATGTCTTAGTTTATCATTCATAAAGTGCGTGCCGTATGCATTAACTTTTAGCAGGACAAACAGGATAAAAGGTGTGGCATAAGACACATATCCAAAGATGAAACAAACTGAGGCATAGACAATCTCAAAGCTCATCTGATGTGAAAAGACTGTTGTTTCTTTAAAGACATCTAAAAGCGTATAGATACCTAATAATACTGCCTGAACCATTAAAAAAACAGACAAATTAAAAGTAATTTTTGAATTTGAAGATACTTCTAATGACTGATTTTTTAATAAGGAAAACAGAATAAAAATCGATGCGACTGCAAAATAGAACATCGAAGTTGAATTGATGCTAATAATCTCCATTTACAGCTCCCTGATTCTTATTTTGCTTATCTAAGTACATAAGCTTATCTGCTTTTGCAATCAGCTCCTTAATATTCTTTGCATTTGGAGCTACAGGAACATAACCGCAACTTACAGTCAAATCATACTGTTTATTGGAAAAGATAAGTCTTTCTTCTAATTCATAGGTAATGTTCTGTATGATCCTTTTGACTTTGTTTTCATCAGGGCCATTAACAACTAAGACGAACTCATCACCGCCCATTCTGGCAACAAAGGAATTAGTCTCACCGGCGATACTCTTTAAAGTCTTACCTACTAAAGAAATGGCCTCATCACCTTCAATATGACCATAGGTATCATTGATATGTTTGAACTTATCAATATCAATAAAAACAATAAAAGCAGCTCCATGCTCACGTGAGACAAAAGCATTATTGATGTACTTATTAAAGCTTACACGGTTGTTAACACCTGAGAGAGCATCCTGAGAAATTAATGTCTTAGAACGAGTCATGATGTTAAATATAAGAAGAGTGGTAATTGAGGTTGCAAAATCTACATAACCAAAGATTAGCTGCTGTAAGAACAGCGCTGTGCACAGGATTAAATAGAAAAAGAAATGTTTTCTTGCTACATACTTGATATCAAAATCAAGATTATAAACATAGGTTTTATAGCAAAGCCATGAACCTATGAGAATATAGAAATTGATGATGAAATATAAACTGGTACCGGTAGCAGTTGAAATTAAAGAAACATCAGTAGCACTAAAGGCGCTGATATTAAAGAACACTAATAAAGATGCTTCAAAGATGGCTGGTACCACATAAGCCCAATCCGATTTTAAGTCATTTCTCTGATACTTTTCTTTTAATTCATTTAAAACAAGGTAGAACACAGAGACTATAGACAGCAGTAAGGATAACTGCCACATTAAGGTTAACAGATATGAGTTTAAAAAGAGTGAATCACGGTAGCTAGATACTGTTACAGCAATATCAGTTGCCTGTGTCACAAACACAGTCAAAATAGAAATGACATGAATATTGACAAATCTTTTTTCTGTTTTTATAACAGAATAAAGCATTGGTAACAAAATCATGGAATTAAATATAACTAACCAGATTTTGCCTAAAATAATGTCCAAAACACACCTATTATTGTTCTTGTTATTGTTCTTGTTATGCTGTACTAAAAACTTTCAAAAAAAAGAATTCTCTCAGAAAGCAAAAAAGCTTCTGATGCAATAAATATAAATAAGTATTCTGCTATGTTTTTCTGATAATAATTAGCTAGATTGTTTATAAGTTACCGGGTAAATAACTTTTTACAGTTTCTTATAATTTCTTTTCTTGTAGAAAAGCTAAAACGTGTTAATAAAATTTTGACTAATTTTAAGGCTATTGAGCACTTATTGGCAATGAAAATCGAAAATGAAATAGATTTTTTTGCGTGATCTGTGATGATAATAGACAAATCTGCCAGTTGCCTGGCAGATAGAATAAAGCTTTGCTCTTAAGCACGAACTTCTTTGCTGTCAGCATCAAAGTCATGATCAAGGCCCTGGATCTGAGGTTTGCCATCTTTCCAGTATGGGGAGAGTTTGCGTAAGGTACTGATGATGCCTGGTAATACCTCAATTGTCTTATCAATTTCAGCTTCTGTGGTGAATCTTGATAAAGAGAAACGGATGGTACCGTGAGCTGCTGAGAATGGAACATTCATAGCTCTCATCACATGGCTAGGCTCTAGTGATTCTGATGAACAGGCTGAACCTGAGGATGCTGCAATACCATACTCATTTAACATCAATAGAATTGCCTCACCTTCTACGAACTTGAATGCTACGTTTAAGGTATTGTCAGTTCTTCTTGACTCATCACCGGTTACAAAGCAGTCTGGAATTGCATTTAAGATACCCTGCTCTAGTTTATCTCTTAGAGCTTTTACTCTTGAAGATACAACTGACAGGTTCTTTTTAGCTAATTCACAGGCTACACCTAAACCTACGATATATGGCACGTTCTCAGTACCAGCTCTTCTACCGCGCTCCTGATGACCGCCCTTCATGAATGGGATAAATCTGGTACCACGTCTTACATATAAAACACCGATACCCTTTGGAGCATGGATCTTATGACCTGAGAATGAGAGCATATTGATCTTGGTGTCTTTTAAAGAAATAGGCACTTTTGCTACAGCCTGAACTGCATCGGTGTGGAACATTACTCCATGCTTGTAAGCAATCTCTGCTAGCTCTGGAACTGGGTAAATGTTACCAGTCTCGTTATTAGCCCACATAACTGATGCTAGTGCTGTATTTGGAGTTAATAAGTTTTCAAACTCTTTTAAATCAAGATCACCATGATTTGAAACTTTTAAATATTTGATGGTAGCACCATGTGAGGATAAGAAATCACAAGTCTGCATGATAGCAGGGTGCTCAACTGGAGTTGTTACAATCTCTGTCTTACCCTTTTGTGACCATAAAGCTGACCATAAAGCGGTATTGTCTGACTCGGTTGCGCATGAGGTAAAGATAATCTCATCAGGATGCTCAGCACCTAGAAAATCAGCTACCTGCTCACGAGCTTTTGCAATTGCCTTTTCTACAGGAACACCATAACCATGCTGTGATGAGGCATTACCAAAATATACGCTCAAATATGGCTGCATTGCCTCTACCACTTGAGGATCAATCTGAGTGGTAGCGTTGTTGTCTAGGTAAATACCACCTAAACCTGCGCCTAAATTCATATTATCCATTTTTGTCTCTGTTTAATAAATTCTGTTGACTGAACAGTCTGCAATCTTAATCAATTCTAAATTGCAGACTAAAACTCATGTTTACAACAAACAAGCTTTTAAATTAAAGCTTGATTATCTTGTAGCAACGCTAATCTGACGACCGGTACCATCAGTTAATTTCTGCTTGATAAAGCCTAAGGTCATGTCTTTCATCATGCCAGAAGCTACAGGACCTGACAGTTTTACAATCACGTCAGCACCAGAGATAGCATCCAGCTCTACTGATGAACCTTCACCTAAACCTTGAGAAATCTCTTCTAAGATCTTCTTTACATCATCATAGATAGGAGATGACTTGGTCTTCTCATCAATAGCAGCAGTTACAGCAGCGCTTGCTGCACTTGCACTAGTTGTACTTGAAGAGGCAGTAGTTGAACTGATTGAGCTAAAACCTGTTGCAGGAGCTGTAGAGGTTGTAATAGTAATTGAAGGAATAGGAGTTGGTGCATGACCAGGTCTTGGTACGCCACATTTTTCAAGATCAACCCAAACCTCGTCGATGATCTCTTCAATTCTCATCTTGCAGCTACCACAACCACCACCAGCTTTAGTGTAGTTGGTAACTTCTTCAACTGTAGTTAAATGATTTTCCCATACAGCCTTTTTAATCTTGTTGATACCCACACCGAAACAGTGACAGATTAACTCTCCGTCATCATGTGAGTGCTCATATGACTGTCCATGGTAATTAGCAATAGCAGCATCTAATGCTTCACGGCCCATCACAGAGCAGTGCATCTTCTCAGGAGGAAGACCACCTAAGTAATCTACAATTTCCTGATTGGTGATCTTTTCAGCTTCTTTTAGAGTTTTACCCTTTAACATTTCGGTTAAAGCTGATGATGAAGCAATCGCACTGCCACAACCGTAGGTCTGGAATGCTGCATCCTCAATAACTTCAGTTGCAGGATCAATTTTTAACATTAAACGCAAAGCATCACCACAAATGATTGAGCCTACGTCACCAACACCATTTGCATCTTCAATCACACGTGCATTACGTGGATGAAGGAAATGATCTTTAACTTTATCTGAATAATCCCACATTTTGTGTTCCTTCTAATTGCTAGTGGTACTAATAAAAAACTTGTTCTAAAAAGTAACGTTACCTGTAAATTAACAATGCAACAAAGTAACTTCCTGATAACTAATGCTAACTTTCTCTGTTATGGCGATAAAGTTGTGTCGCTAAAAAGAGACTTCCCTTAAGATTTATCTTTTTTATTATCCTCAGCTTTTTGCTCCAGAGTTTTCAGATCCATAGGAGCTCTTGAGGAGAATTCTTTTTTTAAAACTAACTGTACTTTAGTTTTGCCATAATTCTGTTCTAAATTAAGTGCAAAATTATTTAACTTTTCAATACTATCAAAAGAAGCTATCGCCATATAGGTATAGTCAGCTCCAAGTCTGTATAAAGAGCTGACACAAAGAGTCTTTTTCATATAAGACACAAAATCTGCTTCTTTTACTATATTTACACAAACATATAAAACAGCTTCAACAGTAAGTGCAAAGGTACCAGGATTTATTGAAACAGTATAAGCTTCAATTACATGATTTTCTTCTAAACGTCTTAGTCTTGCAGCTACAGCAGGGGCACTCATAGAGACTTTAGCACCTAAATCTCGTAAGGATAAGCGACTGTCATCTCTTAGTGCACACAAAAGCAGTAAATCTGCAGTATCAAGACTAATCATGAACGATCTCCACTACCTCAAAGCCAGCATCAATGATAGCATCCTTAATGGCGTTATCTTCAACACCGTCTTTTAATGTTAATGTAGCTTTTTTCTGTTCAAGTGAAACTTCAACCTCAGCGTTTGAAGAGAATGGGGTTAAAGCTTTCTGCACGCTTCTTACGCAGTGCTGACACTGCATACCGTTAATTTTAACTGTAGTCATTTTCTTATTACCTGTTAAAGTATGCTCATGATTTATATCAGATGCTTCATTATTCTTTAAAACTTTCATGAAGCTCAGTCTTAGTGCATTTAAAACCACACAAACTGAGCTTATTCCCATAAGAGCTGAGCATAACATTGGATTTAGCTTTACACCTAAACTCTCATAGAAAAGCCCTGCTGCAACTGGGATTGTTAATACGTTATAGATTAAAGCCCAGAATAAATTCTCTTTAATGTTAAGCATAGTCTTAAATGAGATTAAGTAAGCATTAAAGACATCTGTGATCTTTTCATGTAGCAATATCACATCACAGGCAGACACAGCAATATCAGCTGTACCTTTAAGACCAATACCTACATCAGCCTGAGATAAAGAGATACTGTCATTTACACCATCACCAGCCATTACGACCTTGCGACCTATACTCTGCAGGTTCTTAATAAAGGTTGCTTTCTGTTCAGGAGTAAGTTCTGAAGCATATGAATCAAGTTTAATGCTCTTTGCCACATCGCGGGCAGGACCATCACTGTCACCTGTAAGCATCAAAGTCTCTTTACCATATGCTCTTAAAGCCTTAACTAGATCTTTAGCATCTTTCTTTAAGGTATCTTTTACAGTGATGTAAGCTACGATATCTTTACCTTTTAATAAAGTTAAAACTAAAGCTCCGCTGTGGGCCATAGTCTTTTTTAACTGTACGCCAAAGGCACTGTCAGAAACACCAAGGCTCTTTAGCATTCTGTCATTACCAAATGAGAAAATACTGCTATCAATAGTACCTTTTACGCCCTCGCCTTTTACATAAGCATAATCTGAAAGCTCATGAGCTTTTGCTTCAGGGAAGCTTGATACTATTGAACGAGCTATAGGATGAGAACTCTTTTTCTCAAGAGAAATGAGCACGTTCTGTAAAAATTCATCAGAAAGTGACTTATCAATCTTTTCAACAGAGCTTACAGACATTCTGCCGTAAGTTAAGGTGCCAGTCTTATCAAAGGCAAAGACTTTTACTCGGCTTAATTCTTCTAGAGCTTCTGGATTTTTAAAGATGATCCCTTCTTTGGCAGCACGACCTGTACCAGCTACAATTGCTACAGGAGTTGCAAGCCCCAAAGCACATGGACAGGATACTACCAGCACACTGATTGCAAACTGCAATGACAGTGATAAGGAAGAACCGTATACAAAGTACCATGAGACAAAGGTAATCAGAGCTAAAGTTAAAATAAATGGAACAAAGTATGAAGCTACAACGTCGGCTATTCTTGCAACCGGAACTTTAGTAGCAGCAGTTTTTTCAACTAACTTTATGATCTTGCCTAAAGTGGTATCTTCACCTGTGGTGGTAACCTTTATTTCAAGATAACCGTCAGTTAAAACACTTGATGCTTTAACCTCATCTCCACTTATCTTTTTAATCTCACGGCTCTCACCTGTAAGTGAACTTTCATCGATAAAGCCTTCACCACTTACTACCACCCCGTCAACACCTAATCTTTGTCCCTGCTTTATTACTAAAACCTCGCCCTTTTTAACATCCTGCAGAGCAACTGTTTTTTGAGTACCATCCTCAGCTTTAATTACAGCAGACTCTGGAATTAAGCTGTATAAAGCATTGATAGCACCAGTAGTTTTTACTTTAGCTTTCTTTTCAATATATTTACCGATTGAAACGAAGCATAAGATACCGGCAGCCCCTTCAAAATATACTGCTTTATCATCTATTAACACCACACAGGTATCTGTAAACTCTATAGTTGACAGTACAAAAACAGAATAGATAAAAGAAGCAATCGCACCTAAGGATACTAAAGTATCCATATTAGTAGAAAGATGCTTTAATCCTTTAAAGGCATTTATAAAGTACTTTTTCTCAAGTACCATGACAAAGAAGGTAAGAACACCCTGCACTGCTGCATTGATAAAACCGTTATGAATAATTTCAAAACCGGTCATATGGCCCATAGAAATGAGCATGATAATAAAGGTGGCAATAATAGCTAGAATTAGATTTATAAAATCATGATCTCTTTCTTGGCTGTCGTTTCCCATAGCTTTAATTGAAGCTATGGTTGAATCCATAACTTTAGCGCCGTAACCTGCCTCTGTTACAGCATTGATTACATCTTCATCTTTAAGGTTATCTTTAAAAGTAACAGTAAGGATGTTCTGCATTAAATTAACATCAGCGTTTTCTACGCCTTTTGCTTTCATGGCTGCTTTTTGAACTCTAGTAGCACAAGCTGCGCAGGACATTCCCATTACTTGGTATGTTTTGATCATGATAGTTTCCTTTTTAAACTTTCGATATATTACAGCATTAGGAACTTTTTTAGGTGTTATTGAGAATAATTTTTGTCCACAATTATAGATTTATTTCTGTTATATAAGATTTTTAGATATCATCTCAAAAAAAACCTAAGATCGTATTCTGTAAACAGCAGATCTTAGGTTTTACTTTGAATTTATCTAGGTTTATGGCTACTTAAAGCTCAAAGTTCTCATAGCATTTAAAACAGCAATGATAAGTACGCCTACATCACCAAAGATTGCCATCCAGATATTTGCAAAACCTAAGGCGCCCAGAATCAGGATTAAAAACTTAATCCCCATCACCATATACATATTAGAGATAGCTAAACTGCAGGTTCTTCTAGCTAAATTAATGGTCTTAGGAATAGTATTAAGATCATCATGCATAATAACCACGTCGGCAGCTTCTACAGCACAAGCTGATCCGATATCCCCCATCGCAATACCTACATCAGCACATGAGAGCACTGGAGCATCATTTAAACCATCACCTGTAAAGGCAGCAGGAGTATTCTCCTCTTTGAACTTGTTAAAGTTATCCAATTTATCCTGAGGTGTTTGCTCATAGAAAACTTTATCTAAGTGAAGCTCATTTGCAATATTCTCAGCAACTGCTTTTCTGTCACCTGTAATTAAACAGGTCTTAATTCCAAGTTTGGATAAAGCGCTCATCATAGATTTAGCTTCACTCTTTAACTCATCGAATAACTCGATAATACCTAAGAGTTTGTCATCAGAACTTACATAGATTGCGGTTCTGCCGTTCTTATTTACAGGAACTTCACCTTTTACATATTCTTTTACTAAGTCTGCTTTTCCTACAGCAATCTTGCGTCCATCAACAACTCCTGTAATACCAAGACCTGCGCGCTCTTCTATTTCTGTAACTTCAACATCTTCGACTTGAAGCTCATTTGCATGATTTACTACAGATAAAGCTACAGGATGAGTTGATTTTTGCTCCAGAGCTTTTGCATAGGTAAAGATTGTCTTTTCATCGGCATTAGAAAACTTTTCAACATTTACTACCCTAAACTTGCCGTAAGTTAAGGTACCTGTTTTATCAAAGGCAATGGCCTTTAACTTTGATAAAGTCTCCAAATGGATAGTGCCTTTTACAATTACACCAATCTTACTGATAGCTCCCATACCGCCAAAGAAAGACAGAGGCACAGAGAGAACCAGTGCACATGGGCAGGATACAACTAAGAATACCAGAGCTCTTTCAATCCAGTCAGAAAAACTTGCACTAGGAACTACTACAGGTACCAAAGCTAAAAGACAGGCTGAAACTACCACAATAGGTGTATACCAGACAGCAAATCGTCTTATGAGGTTCTCAGGACGTGACTTATTAGCTGAAGCATCTTCAATTAAGTTTAACAGACGTGTAATTGAAGAGTTTTTATGTAAGGTATTTACCTTTAAGGTAATCACTTTACCTTGATTGATACAGCCTGATGGAACAGATTCACCTTTTTTATACAAACGTGGCTCTGACTCACCTGTAAGAGCTGAGGTATCAATAGCAGCGCTATCTTCAATTAAATTACCATCAATAGCTACAGATTCACCTGCTAAAACTCTAATGAGATCTCCTATCTTTACCTGTCTTGGTTTGACGATAGTTTCAGTACCATCTGCATTAACAAGTCTTACTTTTGATGGCTTTAGTTTTACAAGATTGGAGATCTCGGTATGAGCTCTACCAGAGGCATATTCTTCAAAAATCTCACCTATCTTATAAAAGACCATCACCGCTAAAGCTTCTGGAAGATCCTGCAAAGCAAAGGCTCCAAATGTTGCAATCATCATTAAGAACTGCTCTGACATACGATGTTGCTTAAATAAAGTCTTAAAAGCTGCTACGATAATGTCAGTTGCAATTAAAAGATATGCAATTACAGCTATAGCAACCTGTACTTCAAAAGGAATTGAAGCTATTGAAGAGTATTTTACAAATACCAGGTAGAGCATACATACAGTTGCAATACCTAAAAATACTTTTTCATATTTCTCATAGAGTTCTTTCATAGTGTTTTCCTTCTTACTTGAACTTTACCTTAACGAAACTTTTATCTTTTTTCAAATTAGTGATTAACTTTTCTATAGTTTATTATTCTACATTTGAGCAATCGTGCAACTATTAACTTCTAAAAAAACGCAGTTTCCTGCGTTTTCTTTAAAAGTTAATCACGTAGCGAAATGTTAATACCATCTTCAAAGCCGTTAGCTACTGACTGAGCCTGTTCTACAACTGCATCTTCATCAGCATCATCATTTACATCTAATACTAATGAACCCATAGAGAAATTTAAATTTGCATCATTAAAAGCATCTTTTAATAAGCCTTCTAATTTAGATGCACAATGTGGACAATCAAGACCAGAAATATCGCAACGAACTTTCATAATATTCTTCCTAAGTAATGAAATACTAAATATAACTTCTGATTTAATTATACGACAGTTGCGCACATATTCAACTATTATTTTAAATTTCTTATAAAAAGCTCTCAAGACTTTTATCTTATTGATCTTCAGATCTTTTAAATGATGCTTACGAGAAAAAAAGCTATAAGCATTATGTTAGATTTTGATTACTTTAGCTTCATTGCTACTTTATCTTCTTTACAGAGATACAACAGTTCTTTCCTGCAAAGGCAATTCCATAGGCGTAGATACTTTGTGTCATACTGTTTTGTAAGAACGGATCTGCATAGTGTTTATCTTCTATTTGAGCTATTGCATTCTTGCTTAATGGAATTAAATCAGAGCCTACAGGAGCTACTTTTATCTCGATTATCACAGCATTGTCTGAATATTCACTTTTAAAAGTAATATCAGCATAGCCATCACCTGACTCATAGTTAGAGTGGTATTCTGATAAGAAATCTTTAGAGCAGTTAGTAAAGACACCGTTTAAGAATCCGTGGTAGTAGTTCTCGTGAGGTGCTCTAGTTGCTGTATCTCTTATTGATACGAATTTCTTTAGGTAAGTACGTAGCTGAGTTTGAACAAACTCAGTATCACCAGTAAACAGCGCATTAGCTATTTTGTCTGCAAGATTATCTTTCTTTAAGAAACTGTCAAATCTCTTTTGAATATCATTTTTAAAGCATTTTTTGATTTCTAAATTTGGAATTCTTACATATACTTCTTTGTTAGAGGAATTATCTTTAGATAGTTCGTCTTTCTTAGTCTTTTCCCAATCTAAAGTTAAATATCCTGTATGCAGTAGTAATGACCAGAAATCATTAGGATCATGCTCTGATAAACAGTCATAGTTCATGGATTCATTTAGGACAAAACTAATTGAATTACCATCAACTAAGTCCTGCATCTTTTGGTTGTCACTGTCTGTTAGGAATCCTAGATATTCATATACAGCAGGACTTGAGGTTGAATTTGCCCAGTAGTTTTCTGCTTCTATTTCTGATAAAAGTCCTTGCTGTTTAAAATTAAAGTTGTCTTCTACGAAATTTAAAACATCCCATGGACAGAACATCTCTTTGTCATAGAACTTATAACCGTCATAGTTGTTCTTAATAACCTCTGAGAAATCTTCCATCTCATAATCTTTTAAAAGTTTTAGAGTTTCTTCTTTGGTAAAACCAATCATTCCTGTGTAATTATCTATTTTATTGGTGACTGTATTTACCTTTAGGTTATTAACACCTGTAAAGATACTGTTCTTAGCTACCTTTAAACATCCTGTTAAGATGACCTTTTTTACTACAGGTTTGTTCGTTTCAGGATCTTTTTGTGAGTCTTTTAAGAAACCTAGAAAAGATGACATTAAAGTAACCATATCTTTATGGTAGCCATAAGACTGCGCTTTTGCTAAAGGTACATCATACTCGTCAATTAAAACATAAACCTGTTTGTTAAAGTGCTTGTAGAGCATTAAACTTAGGGAGCTAATTGCTGATGTTACATAGGATATAGCTTGTTTATCTGCCTTTTTTAGGTATATCTCATCTATTAGTAAATTAAACTTAGCTTTATCACTTTCATCTAAATAAGAGCTGTCTTTTAAGAAACTAAATTCCTTTGCCTTATTAGAAACAACTTCAGCTAATTTTAAATAGGCACTTTCAAAGTCATCTCCACAAACATCCTTTAAGGTAATTGAGATAACAGGACACTGCCCCATGTACTTGTCACAGAAATCTTGATCCTCTAAGATTTTTGTTCCTTTAAAGTAGTTTAGGTGCTTAGTAATATTTCCTGGCTCTTTACCACTAATCTGTAAGAAAGATTCAAACATATTCATGAGCAAAGTTTTGCCAAAACGTCTTGGTCTTGTAAAGAGCAGTACGTTTGAGCCTTTAACTTTAGACTTATCATCTGCTGTAGTGATATCTGCAAACACTTCTTTTAAGTAAGGTGTCTTATCAACATAGTAGCAGCTAGTAGTGATTAACTCTGCAAAGTTATCTACACTTGTTGGTAATGGTAAGAATTGTTTGTTGCTCATGATGAGGATCCTAGTTCTTATACTTTTGACTCTTGCTACTACTTAAGTTTTTTACAAACTACAAGGCAATCTTTTTTACAGAATACCAAGCCGTAAGCATAGATATCTGTAATTTTAGATTGCTTTAAAAATGGTAAAGCGTAGTTCTTCTCTTCAATCTGAGATAAAGCTTTTGTTGCAAGCTCATCCATATCCTCATCATTAGAGGTAGCTTTAATCTCAATGATTACAGCTTTGGTATTACGCCCTGTTTTAAAGGTAATATCAGGATAACCATTACCTGTCTCATAATTAGAATGGTATTCAGATATGAGTTTCTCGCAACTTGTGAAGATACCATTTATAAAGCCATGATAGTAGTTCTCTAAAGGAGCTTTAGTTGCTGTATCTCTAATTGAGACATATTTTTGTAGCATGTCAAAGAAGATGTCATAAGTTTCTTTTTGATTGCCACAAGACAAAGCATCAACTAACTTATTATGTAGGTTATGCTTTATAAACACAAAACTAAATCTCTTTTGAATATCATTTTTAAAGCATTTTTTGATTTCTAAATTTGGAATTCTTACATATACTTCTTTGTTAGAGGAATTATCTTTAGATAGTTCGTCTTTCTTAGTCTTTTCCCAATCTAAAGTTAAATATCCTGTATGCAGTAGTAATGACCAGAAATCATTAGGATCATGCTCTGATAAACAGTCATAGTTCATGGATTCATTTAGGACAAAACTAATTGAATTACCATCAACTAAGTCCTGCATCTTTTGGTTGTCACTGTCTGTTAGGAATCCTAGATATTCATATACAGCAGGACTTGAGGTTGAATTTGCCCAGTAGTTTTCTGCTTCTATTTCTGATAAAAGTCCTTGCTGTTTAAAATTAAAGTTGTCTTCTACGAAATTTAAAACATCCCATGGACAGAACATCTCTTTGTCATAGAACTTATAACCGTCATAGTTGTTCTTAATAACCTCTGAGAAATCTTCCATCTCATAATCTTTTAAAAGTTTTAGAGTTTCTTCTTTGGTAAAACCAATCATTCCTGTGTAATTATCTATTTTATTGGTGACTGTATTTACCTTTAGGTTATTAACACCTGTAAAGATACTGTTCTTAGCTACCTTTAAACATCCTGTTAAGATGACCTTTTTTACTACAGGTTTGTTCGTTTCAGGATCTTTTTGTGAGTCTTTTAAGAAACCTAGAAAAGATGACATTAAAGTAACCATATCTTTATGGTAGCCATAAGACTGCGCTTTTGCTAAAGGTACATCATACTCGTCAATTAAAACATAAACCTGTTTGTTAAAGTGCTTGTAGAGCATTAAACTTAGGGAGCTAATTGCTGATGTTACATAGGATATAGCTTGTTTATCTGCCTTTTTTAGGTATATCTCATCTATTAGTAAATTAAACTTAGCTTTATCACTTTCATCTAAATAAGAGCTGTCTTTTAAGAAACTAAATTCCTTTGCCTTATTAGAAACAACTTCAGCTAATTTTAAATAGGCACTTTCAAAGTCATCTCCACAAACATCCTTTAAGGTAATTGAGATAACAGGACACTGCCCCATGTACTTGTCACAGAAATCTTGATCCTCTAAGATTTTTGTTCCTTTAAAGTAGTTTAGGTGCTTAGTAATATTTCCTGGCTCTTTACCACTAATCTGTAAGAAAGATTCAAACATATTCATGAGCAAAGTTTTGCCAAAACGTCTTGGTCTTGTAAAGAGCAGTACGTTTGAGCCTTTAACTTTAGACTTATCATCTGCTGTAGTGATATCTGCAAACACTTCTTTTAAGTAAGGTGTCTTATCAACATAGTAGCAGCTAGTAGTGATTAACTCTGCAAAGTTATCAACACTTGTTGGTAAGGGTAAGAATTGTTTGTTGCTCATTAGTAGATCCTGATTTATAAAAGGTCTTTTTCTTATATAAAGTATAACGTATTAGTTTTTCTAAATAAGGTATTAAGTGACAAAAATTGCCATAAATATAAAAAAAGCGCTAAGTTTTTTAAGGCTTAGCGCTTGTCTTTTTTAGAGATTATCTTTTCTTTTTAAATCGTCTTAATTAGATTGTCTTTGAAGCAATCTTTAAAGCTGTCTGTGGCTTTGAATCAGGTCTGAACAGCATGTATAAGAATGCAGCTAGAACGATGAAAGCAGCAACAGTAAATACGCTGAATGGAACTAAACCAGTAATCAAACCACCGATCTGGAAGATTACTAATGCTAAGCAGTATGCCCATACAGTCATATAAGTAATTGCAAAGATCCACCACTTGGTTGAACCTAACTGTCTCTTCATAGCACCTAAAGCAGCTGCACATGGAGTTGACCATAAGTTGAAGCTTAAGAAACTTAAACCAACTAAGCTCATTAACATTGGGCTTGGAGTTAATCCTGAAACCTGTGAGAAGTAGTTAGTTAAAGCAGCAGTTAAATCTGACTCACCACCTTCGAACTCACCATCTAAGCCAAGAACAACAGCTAAGGTACCTACAACATTCTCTTTAGCTAGTAAGCCGTTGAATACAGCAACTGTAGCCTGCCATGAACCGAAACCTACTGGTACAAATAAGAAGCAGATTGCTCCACCGATAGCAGCTAAGATTGAGTCGTCAACGTTCTCAACCATACCAAAGCCGTCAGTGAAACCGAAGTTTGCTAAGAACCATACAACTACTACAACGGTGAAGATGATTGTACCAGCCTTTACTACGAATGCTCTGCAACGCTCGTAAACGGCCTTTAAGATATTACCGATGGTTGGCATGTGGTAATCAGGAATTTCCATAACGAATGGAGAAACCTCTTCTTTGAATGCACTGTTCTTCTTTAAGATGATACCAGTGCAAACAATTGAGAAGATTGAGATTGCATATACGAATGGAGCAAACCACCAGGCACCATCAAAGCATGAAGCAAAGATCATAGTCATGATAGGTAACTTTGCTGAACATGGGATGAAGGTAGTAGTGATCAGACCAATACGTCTTTCATTGATGTTATCAATGGTCTTGTTAGCCATCAAAGCTGGAACACCGCAACCTGTTGCGATAACCATTGGAATGAAGTTACGACCTGACAGACCAAAGTGACGGAAGATTCTGTCCAGAACGAATGCTACACGGGTCATGTAACCTGACTGCTCTAAGAATGACAAGAACAGGAATAAGAATGCAATCTGAGGTAAGAAACCTAAAACAGCACCTACACCACCTACAACACCATCAACAGCTAATGACTGTAACCAGTCAGGAGCACCTGCACTCTCGCATAATGCTGTAACAGCATCGGTTACGTAACCGCCGAACAGGTTATCGTTAACCCAGTCAGTGATGGTTGCAAACTCTGTTTCACCATCATCGTTAGTAAATGGAATTAACTCTAGATAGGAGGTGAAGTACATAGCACCGAAGTAAACTAAACTTACAACGATTAAGAAGATAGGTAGAGCTAAGATCTTGTTTAGAACTAACTTATCAATTGCAGCGGTAATTGCTGAAGCTGATTTAACTTCTTTCTTGCAGCTGTTTAAGATCTCTTCGATTACCTGGTAACGGCGCTTAGGGAAGTAAGCCTGAGCATCTGTATTGTAAGCCTGCTCAATTTCAGCAGAACCACGAGCCACCTCAGATAAAACGTCCTGCTTATCTTTGTAATCTTCTAAATAAATCTCGTCGCTCTGTAATAAAGCAGTAGCAATAAAGGTACGTGCACCTTCATTTAAAGATGAATCTAACTTTGAAGCTACATTGTTAACTGCAACATTTGAAACATCTTCAAAGAAAGACTTAACTTTAGGAGCTTCTGCGCTCTCTAGAGCCTGAATTAACTTATCAATACCCTGTTTGTTTGATGCTGAAATATCAACAACTTTTACGCCTAACTTTTCAGACAGCTTCTCAACATCGATGGTGATACCGGTTTTCTTTACGATATCCATCATGTTTAAAGCTACGATCATAGGCTTGTTGAATGCTGCAACTTCTAAAGTTAATGACAGTGATCTGTCTAAGTGTGAAGCATCAACGATGTTTAGAATTACATCATAGTCATCTGATAATAAGAAATTACGTGAAACGATTTCTTCAGGTGAATATGGTGATAATGAGTAAAGACCTGGAAGATCAACGATATCCCAGTCTTTTGATGAAACTTTACCGATAACTTTATCAACAGTTACGCCAGGCCAGTTACCTACGTACTGATTTGAACCTGTTAGAACGTTAAATAAGGTTGTCTTACCGCAGTTCTGATTGCCAATTAAGGCAAATGTTTTCTTAGACATTACATAACCTCCACTAATGCGGCATCGCTCTTGCGTAAGGTAAGAGAATAACCTCTTACGTTAAGCTCAATTGGATCACCTAAAGGAGCGCTTCTAACAAAAGTTACCTTGGTATTTGGGGTGATACCCATATCAAGCAGTCTTCTTCGTAAAGATGAGCCTTCACCGTGAACTTTTACAACTTCAACAGTCTGACCCACTTTGATGTTATCTAGTGTGGACATATTCTTCACTATTATGTAGTTAAAGGTTAATAAATTTTTCTCGCTAACCGTAATACTTGGCTAACATCTATTAGCTTTAAGTAATCGGAATTATCAATAATTAAAATTGGTTACTGTTGATTTATTCATATTGCTTACAACTAAACCAAGTTATCATTATTTAACGTTCGTAACTATATGCTAACTATCATTAAAATTCAACAGGAATTTTGTAAAAAACAAAATTTGTTCTGCATCACATTTTTTTGGTGCATGTGTGAATAAAAATTTCGATCACTTATAATGGACGAAATTTTCGAAACGTTATTTTGCAACTATTATTTGAGTAACTATTTATGCAGTTTTCTATACAGTCTTCTAAACTACTTTGTTTTCAATCTGTTAATTGAAGCTGTTTAAACCGCTACTACAAATAACAGCTGCAGATAACCTTACTTATATATAACAACATATATACTGGAGCTCATTATGATCCACGCTGTTGATCCACATGGAAGTTTCTTTAAATTCTTCAACAGGATCCCTTTCATCATGCAGATTGTTCTAGGTATGATTTTAGGTATCATCCTGGCTTACTTAATTCCACAGGGACAAAGCTTTATCACCATGTTAGGTGATCTCTTTGTATCAGGCTTAAAGGCAATTGCACCTTTACTGGTTTTTGTGCTGGTTTCTGCATCTATTGCCCGTCACAAACAAGGCGCTGATGCTAAATTAAAGCCAATCTTAGTGCTTTATGTTTTAGCAATGGCTTTATCTGCTGCTACTGCTTTAATCATGACAAGAATTTTCCCTAGCACCTTCTCTGTATTAGCATCTCAAGCTGTAGCTGATGCTCCTCAGGATGTATCAACTGTGTTAGTAGGATGCATTAAGAAAGCTGTAGATAATCCTGTTAATGCTTTAATCTCAGGTAACTATCTGGCAATCTTATTATGGGGTATCTTGTTTGGTATTCTTTTCCGTAAAGCAAATGATGCAACTAAAGCTGTTCTTTCAGACTTTGCTTCAATTGTAAGTGGTGTTGTAAGAATCGTAATCAGATTCGCTCCATTAGGTGTTTTAGGCTTAGTTTACTCATCATGCACCCAAGAAGGTGGTTTTTCAAACTTATTAAGCTATGTTCATGTAGTTGGTGTGTTAGTTGCAACCATGCTTATCATTGCTCTTGTAATTAACCCTCTATTAGTATTCTTAACCACCTTTAAGAATCCTTACCCTCTTGTTATCACCTCAATCTTACATTCAGGTATTACAGCATTCTTCACAAGATCATCTGCTGCTAACATTCCTGTAAACATCGCTTTATGTGAAAGATTAGGTGTACCACGTGAGTCATACTCAATTTCAATTCCATTAGGCTGCACCATCAACATGTCAGGTGCTGCTGTTACCATCGTTGTTATGACAATGGCTGCTGTTAATACCTTAGGTATTGAAGTTAACTTTGGTACTTCATTCTTAATGTGTGTTGCTGCTGTAGTTTGTGCTTGTGGTACTTCAGGTATCGCAGGTGGCTCTTTGATGCTAATTCCATTAGCTTGCTCAATCTTTGGTATTTCAAATGATATTGCAATGCAGGTTGTAGGTATCGGCTTTATTATCGGTGTAATTCAGGATTCAACTGAGACAGCGCTAAACAGCTCATCAGATGTCGTATTCACTGCTGCAGCTAACAAGATCACTGCTGTTCCTAAAAACTAATCTTAACTTTTGGAACATCTGATCAGAAAAGGTCCGCAATGCGGACCTTTTCTTTTGCTCTTCTATTTCTTTTGCTTTATAAAAAGTTCAAAAACAAAAGATTACTTAGTAATCACTATGGTACCTAATGGTGGGGCTCTTCAATTGGAGTTTCATAATCAAAGCGGTGAATGATGTACAGATCAAGATAGTCAGTACCAAGTCTTTTTAAAGTACCATCAATCTCTCTTTTAATAGCTGATGCTGACAGTCTGCCTTCATTAAAATAGACTTTTGAGGCAATTACTACCTCGTCTCTTGAGGATAAGTGATTGTTAAAGGCGTTTTTTAAAGCTATGCCTAAAAACACCTCACTTGAACCTTTTGAATAGCAGTTAGCTGTATCAATGAAATTGGTACCTAAAGATAAAACATGATCTGCCATATTGTGAGTATCGCTCTCAGACGATGTCTAGTCATGCATAGAACCTACTACACCAAAACTCATACAGCCAATACAGAGCATTGATACTTTAAACTCACTCTTTCCAAAATTTGTGTACTGCATATTCACTGCAAAATCGATTGTAGTCTTTATTATCCTAGCTAATTATCTTCGTAAATTATAAGATAAGTGTAGTTGATTGATGATAAAAGCAGTTGCTAAAAAGTACTTTTATCTTGCCTTAAAAGTTGCAAAGATAAATTAAGAGATAAGACGAAACAACCTTGCGCAGATCACTTTGGCGCTCTCTTTTTCTGCTCTAAGCTTTTACTTATGCGCACCGTTATTTATTGCTTGCTGCAAGTTAAAAAGACAATCATCATAGAAGTCAATCTCTTTGGAGCGCACAAAATGATTTACGTCACTGGCGATTTACACCGTGAAAACGATATTGATAAGCTGTATAAGATTGCAAAACTTGAAAAGATACCTGATATCGTTCTAATAGCTGGTGACTTTGGTGGCATTTGGGATCCTGTTCAAAATACTGAAAATGGTGTAGAACCAGGAGAGCTCGACAAACGCTTTTTAAAGCAACTGTCAGAGTTTCCATTTAAAATCATCACCTGTCTTGGCAATCATGAGAACTATGATGCTATCTCTATGTTACCTAGAACTGAGACTTATGGTGGCAAGATCATTAAACTTACAGACAATGTTGAGATCTTAGACCGTGGTTATGTCTTCACAATCGAAGGTAAAAAGATCTTCTCACTAGGTGGTGCAATGTCACCTGATAAGCAATACAGAACAGAGCATAAGTCATGGTGGTCACAGGAAACTATCACAGAGGCAGAGTACCAAAGAACGCTTGTTGAATTAGCAAAAGTTAATTTTACAGTTGATGCTGTATTAACTCATACAGCTCCTTCAGGTATCCTATCATCTCTTATGGACTTTTATATTAGAGCTCCTGTTAACTGTGCTTACTATATGCAAGCTTTCTCTCATGATGAGAGTTGTAAATATCTTGAAAAGATAAGACAGGAACTTCAGTTTAAACACTGGTACTACGGTCATTTTCATGAGGATATCGACTTTAGCTGTGAGAATAAGAAATTCTCTTGTCGCTATAACTCTTTACAGAGATAGAAGTCTAAAACAGAGCTTACTGTATGATTTTATAAAGATAAAAGAATTTAAAAAGATCTTATGTAAGGTCTTATGCAAGGACAGCACTTATAAGCTCAGAGCTGTCCTTGTAGAATTTGTATTTTAATTATCTCTTCTCTGAGTTTTCGTTAAATAAGGTCATAGCAGCGCCATCAGGCATAACCTTAAAGCCTGACTTCTCATAGAAAGGACAGTTATTTTTATCCTCAGGCATAACATCGATATAAAGATAGCCCTGATACTTCTCTTTAATCATCTTGATAAGAGTCGATGCAATATGGTGACCTTGATACTCAGGATCTACTAAGACGTAATGGATAAATGCCACCATTTCACCATCATCTAAAGCTCTGGCAAGACCTACTAACTTATTTCCATTCCAAGCTGTAACTACAGTTTGAGAATTCATTAGAGCTTTATGTAAGCGCTCTGGAAAATTGGCTGAATACCAGTTAATAGATTTAAATAAACGGAATGTGTCCTCTTTAGAGAACTTCTTTTCAAAGGTGTATTCAATTGACATAACAACTACCTGTTTTAGTATTGACCTTCTTTAAGATCAGTTAAATTAAATATTTCTTCACAGTTCATGCCATTCTGTTTCATTTTTCTGGCAATTTTAATTTGAGTCTGCTTTAAGCCTAGCTTCAGACCTTTTTCTTGTCCAAGCTTTAAGCCTTCTTCTTTACCCTGTTTTAAACCTTCTTCATAACATGATTCAACTGTTGAATAACTATTCCACATTTTCATGAGACTAGCTTTATAAGCAGATTTCTCTTTATCAGTAAAATTGGCAATTAGAGCAATTTCAAAGAACTTTGTAAAGATATCTTCTGTGAAGGTGTTAAGCCTATCTTTTAAGTCTTGCAGATTCTTAATTGCATACATCCACTTATCCTGAACAGTTTCAAGTTCATCTTCATTTTTGGTGAACTTAGAAAGTTCTATATAATAGTATGCAATGTTGTCGCAGAACTTAGCTTTTGAACATTTGTCGTATAAAACGACTTCATGCAGATATGAATCACTTTCATCATATAACTTACATCCTAACAAGGTTATGCTATAGACAGCTTTAATACTGTTATCAAAGACTCCTTGTGGAGCTTGATTGCTGATAAAGGATAGACCGTGAAATAGGCTTCTTGCTTTTATAAAGACAGGCAGTGCATTTTGAATTTGTACTATGATGTATGAGTCATCAGATGTCTTGCAGCAAGTTCCTAAAATCGCATTTTTATCATATGGTAAAACACAAAGTTGCTCTAAAGGTAAATATGACATATCTACAATCTTGTCTTTTAAATTCAAAAATGAATTTAAAAAGCTTATTAAGACGTCCTTGTTTGGTTCAGAAAAGAACAGTCTTTTAAATCCAAAGTCAGTGTAGGCACAGACATACTTACCTATTTCTGATGACATGATTGTATTCTCTGCAAAATTTTTCTCATTGTTCCTTACGATCATAAAAAAAGATCTTCCCCTAAAAATTAAGTGAAAGATCTTTTGTTTATTTTCTTCAAGACTTGGCCTGAGGCTATGTATTAAAGTTATGAACTTAAGCTAGTTAAGCTTTAATTCCTTTAAAACATAAGCTTTTAAAGTATTGTAGTCAGCAGGTAACTCTACAGCCTGTGAAGCTAACTTAGCTTTATCAGCTAAAGCCTGAGGTAGAGGTAAATCGATACCTAAAATTCTGTCTACATCAGCTTTGAACTTAGCTGGATGTGCAGTACCTAAGAAGATACCAGTTTCACCTTCTTTTAGGTTATTCTCTAAAGTCTGATATGCAATAGCAGCATGAGGCTCTAAAACGTAACCTGTCTTCTTATAAAGGTTCTGCATGGTCTTTTCTGTTTCAGCATCTGACATAGAACCAAAAGCAAAGTCCTTTAAAGACCAGCCCTGCATCTTAACTAAAGCTTCAACACGTGGCCAGTTGTTAGGTCTTGAGATATCCATTGCATTAGATAGAGTTGCAACAGTTGCATGAGGATCCCACTTACCTGACTGTAGGTAACGAGGTACAGTGTCGTTTGCATTACATGAAATAACAAAACGAGCCTTAAGACCTAAAGCTTTTGCAATTAAACCTGCGGTGATATTACCAAAGTTACCGCATGGAACTGAGAATACAACGTTGTTTCTCTTCTCTTTAGGCAGCTGTGATACAGCCTCAAAGTAGTAAGATACTTGAGCTAATAAACGGCTGATGTTAATTGAGTTAGCACTGTTTAAACCAACAGTAGTTTTAAACTCAACATCATCAAAAGCAGTCTTTACCATATCCTGACATTCATCAAAGATACCGTCTACCTGAACAGCCTTAATATTCTTACCTAAGGTTGCAATTAACTTTTCCTGAAGATCTGAAATCTTTCCCTTTGGATATAGAACTACAACATCAATACCCTTTTGCTCATAGAAAGCAGCAGCTACAGCAGCGCCAGTATCACCTGAGGTTGCAGTTAAAATGGTTAAATGCTTATCTCCACGGATTGAGCCTAATACACGAGCCATGAAACGAGCACCAAAGTCTTTAAAAGCTAAGGTAGGACCGTGGAATAATTCTAGGGCATATACATTCTCATCAGCTTTTACAATTGGAGCTTTAAAAGTAAAAGCATCAGCAATAATGCTCTCTAATTCAGGGATCTCATCACCGATTAAGTGACGCAAAATCTTTTGAGAACGCTCAACTAATGGTAGGTCTAATAATTCATCAACATTAGCTAATGGTTCGATGTGATCTGGGAAGAATAAGCCCTGATCTTTACCAATACCTTTTACAACTGCCTGTGCAAAAGATACCTTCTCGTTATGATCTTTTAAATTGTATAGTTCCATAATTTATTTACTAATCCTCTAAAGCTTCAGCATAGGCACCACGTCTGTCAATCTTACAAATATGACAGAATCCGTCTTCGTTGGCAATAAAGTTTCTCTCAAGATATTCTTTCATCTGCTCTGCCTTCTCTTTATCCTCAAAGATTGAGAATACAGATGAACCTGAGCCTGAAATACCGGTAGCTAACGCACCCAAGGTCTTACCAAACTCTCTTGCATCAGTAAAACCTGGAATTAATCTTGCTCTGTATGGCTCAGCAATTACGTCGATTAAGCAGGAAGCTGCAAGCTTGTCATTACCCTCATGACAGGCATGTACGAAGGTAGCTAAACGACGACCAAAGGTAATCACATCTGCACGTGAATATTCCTTTGGAAGAATTTGACGAGCAGCATTAGTTGAAACTTTAATACCCGGGAAACATGATACCCAGTACCAGTTATCAAAATCAGGAAGAGTGGTAGATATCACTCCATTTTCCTGAACGATAAGCTGCAGACCACCGAAATAGCATGGAGCAACATTATCGTAATGAATAGAGCCTGAGATTTTTCCCTCAAGTCTACCCATAAGCTCAAGGCAGCCTTCCTGACCTAAAGCTTCTGAATGAATAGCATCTAGTGCTACTACAGCAGCTACCACAGAAGCTGCTGATGAGCCTAAACCTGAGCACACTGGAAGGTTCTTAGATAACTCCATGTGCACATCTTTAACTTTTAAGCCTTTTTTCTCTAAGGCATCTTTGTACATTAAATATGCATCGTATACGATGTTCTTTTTAGGATCAGATGGCAGTTTGTGGGCAAAACGACCAACCACTGCAACATCACAACCTTTCTCTGAGTTTTCAGAGATGGTAATTTCATCTCCTAATAAAGCTCCATCGATTGGCTTTAGAGCTGCGCCTAATAAATCAAAACCTACTGACAGGTTTGCAGCTGATGCAGGAGCATATGCTTTAAAAATCTTAGACATGGTTAAATTCTAATCCTCATGAGCCCAATTCTGTAAACGTAAAACATCAGAGAGCACACCTGCTGCAGTTACTGCAGTACCTGCACCATAACCTCTGATTACTAATGGAATTGGCTGATAGTAAGCTGTGGTGAATGCTAAAGCATTCTCACCGTCTCGAACCTTGAATAAAGCCTGATCAGGACCTACTGCCTGTACAGAGCAGGTGCACTTGCCATCTTTAATAGAACCGACATAGCGTAATACCTTACCTTCAGCTTTAGCTTTTTCAACTAAAGATGTAAATGAAGCATCAGCTTTCTTGATGTTCTCGATAACTTCCAAAGCATTATTACCCTGTAAGTATTCAGAAGAAACAGCTCCTTGTACATCAACGTCTGATAACTCTAACTTCAGACCGCATTCACGAGCTAGAATTAACAGTTTTCTTGCCACATCCATACCATCAAGATCGTCTTTTGGATTTGGCTCAGTAAAGCCCTTCTCATAAGCAATCTTAGTTGCCTCTGATAAGGTCATACCATCTTCAACTAAACCAAACAGGTATGAAAGAGTACCTGATAAGATTCCAGAGAAGTCAATAAGTCTGTCGCCTGCTGCTAACTCATTCTGCACAGTATTGATTACAGGGAGACCAGCACCTACGTTTGCTTCATATAAGAACTTTCTGTGTTGAGCTCGAGCTGTTCTTCTTAACTCCTGATAATACTCGTAAGAGCCAGTATTAGCTTTCTTGCTAGGTGTTACCACATGGTAACCTGCTTTCATGAAATCAACATACTTAAGAGCTAACTCTTCAGATGAGGTGCAATCAACTAAAACAGGGTTGATTAAATGAGCATCTTTAATTAACTGCTCTGCTGCCTCTGGAGTTAATGTAGGTTTATCGCTCTTAGCTAATAAATCTTTATAGTTCTCTAAATCCACACAATTTGGATCTGAGATAAAGTGCTTAGAGTTACCGATACCTACAACTCTGATATCAATACCATGACTGTCTGACAATTCTGTTCTCTGACGCTTGATCTGAGCTAAAAGCTCACCACCTACGCCACCGCAACCGATTAGTACAACATCAATACGCTGTCTTGAATTAAAGAAAGCTGTATGGGCAAAAGCTACCGCCTCTGTAACTCTCTTTTGTGAGATTACAGCTGAGATTGAACGTTCAGATGAGCCCTGAGCAATTGCTCTGATGTTTACGTTTGCCTCAGCTAAGGCTCTAAAGAATTTGCCTGAAATGCCGCGCACCATACGCATACCGTCGCCGACAACGGAGATAATTGCGCAACCTTCCTTTATTTCAACAGGATTTAATAAGCCATCTTTTAGCTCTAACTTAAATTCAGCATTGATTACTTTCTTAGCCTTAGCAAGTTCTGACTGGCTGATGCAGAATGAAATTGAGTACTCAGATGATGACTGAGTAATTAAGGTAATAGAAATGCCTGCTCTTGATACAGCGGTAAACAGACGACCTGCCATACCTACCATACCCTTCATACCAGGACCTGAGATATTGATTAAAGCAACATTCTTTAAGTCAGAAATACCTTTAATTGGTACTGATAAATCAGTTTCCTCAGAAATTAAGGTGCCAGGACCTTTTGGATTCTTGGTGTTCTTAATTAAGCAAGGGATCTCAAACTGTGCAATAGGAGCAATGGTACGAGGATGTAGAACCTTAGCTCCAAAGTAAGATAACTCCATAGCTTCAGCGTATGACATCTTCTTTAAAAGTACTGCGCCTTCTACTGCTCTCGGATCACAGCTGTATACACCATCAACATCTGTCCAGATCTCGCAGCATTCAGCATTTGAAATTGCAGCTAAACATGCAGCTGAGTAATCAGATCCGTTTCTGCCTAACAGCACTAACTGACCTTGAGCATTACCTCCACAGAAACCTGACATTAAAGTGATAGCTTCTTTATCGTCAGGTAAAGCTGCATAACGGGCTTTTGACTGTTCAATGTTTACAGAAGACTCCATAATACCGCCTTCTGTTACTAATACCTGAACAGGATCAATTACTCTTACTTTTTTGCCTAAAGCCTTTAACAGCTCTGACATGATTAGAATTGAGAAACTCTCACCACGGCTTTCAACGAATGCCATTACAAGTTCAGGACATACACCTAATAAAACCATACCATCTAAACGCTGTTTTAAGATGTCCATGGTCTTGTTGAATTCGCCTAAAATTTTGTCAGTGTCGAACTTTTCGTACTTTGAGCCTAAGGTTGTAATAATTGGTTCAACAATAGCGCGGATCTGAGCGAACTCTTCGCTTCCGTCTTTACCGGCAGCACCCTGTGCTACCAAAGCTACTAATAAATTGGTGATCTTTGCTGGAGCAGACAGTACTAAAGCTGTCTGTGATCTCTTAGCAGTATCAAGCGCAATTTCAGCTACATCCTGAAATCTCTGTGCATTTGCAACTGATGTACCGCCAAACTTAAGAACGCGCATAAAACTAGGCTCCTGTTGAAAAGCTAAATAATCTTTTATAGTCAAAGTTAACTTCTAATCTGATTTAAGATTTGTACTCTAAAGAGTTTTGGTCAACTTTCTTTATAGAATTCCTATTGTTATTGAGTAATTCAATAATAGATATATGAAAATTCTATTTTTAAAGTTTTATCAATTATTGTCAATTCAAATTTGCCTTGTCTTTGCCATTTTCGGCAGTAAGTGGCAATAGCGTCACTTACAATAGAAATAATTTTATTAAAAATCAAAATGTTAAATAATGGCATTATCCTTGCTATTTCCTAAAAAACATAATTTTTGGGAAATTATAAAAATGGGAAATGTACTGAATTTGGGCAACGTACAGGCAATTTTACGGTCATCTGACAGTTTGTTTGCTAAAAACCTGTTGTTATCAGAACCTAATGATCTTGCAAGTGCAACAAAGATTACAACGGCAACTGCAGCTACTGCATCTGCTTTAGCCAGAACAAATTTATCTGCATTCAATATAAGTGTATGCAGTCAGGTTGCTTTTCAAAATGAGCTTGAAAAGCAATCCAAACAGCAAGCCTATGAGAATAAACTAAATTCAATTAGGCAAAGTGTGAACTCAACTAATTTAAAAGCATCACAAGACGCAACTACTGCAAGTTCTGCTTTTTACTATGCTTCAGGCAAGTTTTTAAACCAATCTCAAAGCTCTATTCGCAACGAGACTTTAAAAGGCAAAAAAGGCGTTGCTTTAAAAGACTGTCTTGAGAGTGAAAATAATCTAGACAGACTTAATCCTGTTATTAAGGATAGCGCCGTTTACAATGACGATAGTTCAGATCCTAGTGTGATTGAACAAGAGTTAAAGGAGATCTTTTTAAATTCTAGTGTCAGCGCTTCAAACTCTATCTTTGAAAATGAGTTGTCACTAGATGATACCCCTATCTTTTTCAGTTCTGAGTATTCTCGCAGCGTATCAGCTTCCGTAGCAAAACTTGTAGACAACATGGTAGATACTCTTTTAAGTTATCAAAGAGTTCCTTTAAACAATGCCATCGGAATGATTTGTACTGTCTCAGAGCTTATGAAAGCTGTAAGAGATAACAGTACTACTGCAATAGAATCCATATCACAAGCATCTATAGTCACAACTAATCAATACAATCCGAAAGTTATCATGCTTCCCCTGTATGTTTTAGGTTATAGCATCATTGATTACATCAGACGCTATAACTGTAAAGAGTTTAATTACAAGAAGGAGAGGCAGAAAGCAGAAGAAAAGATTGCCCATAATGAAAAAGAACGTAAACAAAGGATGGCTGAGTTTGCTGCTTCTTTTCAGTTTAATTACAGTTAATGTCATAGATAGCTATTCAATTTAGCAATATTTAAATTCATCTCACCCCGAAATAATGCAGTGACAGTTCATCGCCACTGCATTATTCATTAGTTCTGCCTTATCTTGATTTCTGGTAAAAGCAAATATGTCTGATAAACGAATGGGGATTTGCGTTAGTTCATTGAGGAATGTTTTTCAAAAAAGACATCATAAGATACAAACTTTTTCTGTCCGATACAAGACTCTTTATAACCCTTGATTTTATCAACAAGAAATACACATAGAACATAATTTATAACAAACTGCTTTCAGACAAACTTGAAGCAAATTTAGAGTTCGTGTATAAAACTGCTGTTGCACAAATACTAGTTTCAAAAGGTTATAAACTTTTCTATTACACTATTAAAAGAGAAACCTCTAATCGTCTGTATGAAGTAGATTTTTTAATCTCTGAAGGTGACAAGATAAGTCCTATTGAGGTTAAGTCTGGCAATTACAGGCAACACAAATCACAAGAAGTCTTTTGTGACTTTTGTGAAAAGTTCAGTAGAAGAGTAAAGAACAAATACGTTATCCACACTAAGGATTATACATTTTGCTAATGGAATACATTACCTTCCTGTATATATGGTTCCCTTTTTTTTAACTCCTGAAGATTTGAGATATCAAGGAATAAAGGCTCATGAGTACAACATGACAGTTTCATAACCGAATACACAGAAAAATTTGGCTGTACAATACTTTAAACACTTAATATTTCAAAGGAAATATGCACCAAAATTTGCCACCTAAAAAAACGTTTACATTCACACAAAACTCCGCATTCTTAAGCACTAGGATCTGACTTTTTTCTGATACAAGAAAAAAAAGCGCTCAAAATGTGCTTTTTATAGTAAAATACGAAAAGTTTGTGTGCTGAAAAGAAAGTGATATTCAATCAGAACAGCACTAACGGCTGTATCAAAAAAAATGTATTTTATTGAGGATAGGATCATGAGAAAACCTGTTGTAATGGGTAACTGGAAATTAAACGGTACCAAGTCAACTGTTACTGATTTAATTAAGGCATTCAGAGAGCCAGCTGACAAAAATGCAAACGTAGATGTTGCAATTTGTGCTCCTGCTATTTTCATTGGTATGGTTGAATCATTAGCAACTGGTTCAAGCTTAAAGTGGGGTTCAGAGGACTGCGATATCCACACTAAGGGTGCTTACACTGGTGAGAACTCACCTGAGATGTTAAAGGAATTCGGCTGCACCTACGCTATCGTTGGTCACTCAGAGCGTCGTGGCTACCACAACGAGTCAAACGAAATCGTTGCTGGCAAGTTTAAAGCTGCTCAGGAAAACGGCTTAACTCCAGTATTATGCATCGGCGAGTCAGAGGCTGAGTACGATGCAGGTAAGACTCTTGATGTTTGCAAGGCAGAAATCAAGGCTGTTATCGATTTATGCGGTATCGAAGCATTCAAGAATGCAATCATTGCTTACGAGCCAATTTGGGCTATCGGTACAGGTAAGACTGCAACTCCTGAAATCGCACAGAACGTTCACCACGGTATCCGTGAGTTCTTAAAGACCTTCAATGCAGAAGTTGCTGACGGCGTACGTATTCTTTACGGTGGTTCATGCAACGCAAAGAATGCTGCTGACATCTTCGCACAGCCAGATGTTGATGGTGGCTTAATTGGTGGTGCTTCATTAAAGGCTCCAGATTTTACTGCTATTATCGAAGCAGCTGCAAAGGCTTAATTAAAAAATAACGGACACGTGTAATATGGCAATCAAGAAAATTGGTGTTCTGACCTCAGGTGGTGATGCACCAGGTATGAACGCAGCTATTCGTGCTGTAGTTCGCACAGCTTTATCATATGGTTGGGAAGTTTTAGGTGTACGTGATGGTTACTCAGGATTACATTCAGGTAATTTCGTACAGTTAAACAGCCACTCAGTATCTGATCTGTTAAACCGTGGCGGTACTTTCTTAGGTACAGCTCGTTTTCCACAGTTCAAGCAGCCTCAGGTTCGTCAGGAAAGTGTTGAAGTTATGAAGAAACACGGCATCGATGCTCTAGTAGTTATCGGTGGTGACGGCTCATACATGGGCGCTAAGTTAATTTCTGAGTTAGGCTTCCCTTGCATTGGTTTACCAGGCACTATCGATAACGATATCGCTGGTACAGATGCAACTATCGGTTTTGATACAGCTTTAAATACTGCTGTTGAAGCTATTGATAAGTTACGTGACACCTGTTCTTCACACAAGCGTATCAGCGTTGTTGAAGTTATGGGCCACCACTGCGGCGATTTAGCCGTATGCGCAGCTGTATCTTGCGGTACTGAGGCAGTTCTTGTTCCAGAGATTGAGTGGAACAAAGAGCAAGTTTATGCTGACATTAAGAAAGGCATCGATGCAGGTAAGCGTCATGCAATCTTAGTTGTTTGCGAGAACCAGACAGATGTTCACCAGATGGCTAAAGAGTTAGAAGAGTTAACAGGTCTTGAGACCCGTGCTACTGTTCTAGGTCACATTCAGCGTGGTGGTTCACCAACAGCTGTTGACCGTGTATTAGCATCACGTATGGGCGCTTATGCTTGTGAGCTATTAAAGAACGGCGAATCAGGTCGTTGTATCGGTGTTGAGCGTGGCGAACTAGTTCACCATGACATCATCGAGTGCATCAACAACATGAAGCACCAGTTCATGAAGAGCACTTACGATTTAGCTTTAAGCTTGAAGTAATTGTTGTTTTTCTTAAAAATGCCCTCTTTTGAGGGCATTTTTGTATCTTACGATTTATCTTCCAAAACTTGTCTCTACTTTTATGTTCACAATTTGCCACTAATAAAGGCAAAATGAGAGCTTTATAATATATAATTTTAGAAGAAGGTTTGGAGATAAACACATATGAAAGATATCAGCTCAACAGGTTCATTTATTGATTTTACTTTAGAGAACTTTATCTATGTTGATAAGACTGAATATATTCCAAAGCTCGTCAAACTAAAGCGAGTTTTTATCTCCCGTCCGCGTCGTTTTGGTAAGTCTCTTACCTTAGATACCATAGCAACTTTATTTGAAACAGGTGTAGAGCCTTACTTTAAAGGTACCTGGATTTATGACAAGTGGACAGAGCCTACCTACCCTGTATTAAGACTGAATTTCTTAGATTTAGATAAATACTCACTTGAGCATTTTAAGCAAAAACTAAACGCAATCATCAGCTCATTTGCACGAGACATCAATGTCAAAAACTACGAAGAGAAAGTCGAACCTGAAGACACAATCTACTTCCTGTTAGATGAGTTAAGAAAAGAAAAACGTCAAATCGTAATTTTAATTGATGAGTATGACTGTCAGATGACAGCAAACATCAATAATGAAACTCTATATAAGCAATTCCAGGAAAAAATCAAAAGCTTTTATGACACTATTAAAAATAAGTGGCCAATTAAATTCTTAGGAATAACAGGTGTCACGAGATTAAAAGATGTAGAAATCTTTTCAATTGGTTCTGATATCAATGATATTACTAATGAAAGTGCTTTTTCACAGTTAATAGGTTTTACTCGTGATGAGATAAAAAAGTACTACATTGATTATTTAAAACTGGCCTCATCCTACGAGAACAATTGTTCTGTAAACGATGTAACCGACACTCAGCTTGAGTCAATGTTGGATATGATGGCTCAAAACTACGATGGCTATTGTTTTGATGAAGACTATGAAAAGAAGGTCTTCAGTACATGGTCTGTAAATAAATTTTTTCAAACAATGATAGAAAAGAAAAAAGTTCAGTTTGGAGAGTACTGGTATGACAATGGTGGATTACCATCAATCCTTGTTAACTATTTAAAAACACATGAACTCAATATTTTTGAATACTTAAATAAAGAAAATACTGTATCAATCCCAGTTAACGATTTTTTAAATCCAACAGCTTTAACTACTATCAATCAGAATGTACTGATGTGCCAGACAGGCTACTTAACCTTACGCTCTGCTTTAACTAGCGGTGATCTTACAGTAGATTTAGGTATTCCAAACGGTGAAATCTATAAAGCCTTAAACAGATTACTTGCCATCAACTTTTATAAGGAAGGTATCTATGCTTTAGCTAAAGGTGTAAGAGACCTATTAGATGCAGGTGAGATAGAAGATATCATAGATAGATTTAACGCAGTTATAAATTCAGTCTCTTATGATCATTTCCCTATTAACAGTGAAGCTGCGGTACAGAACTACCTATACCTATTCTTAATAGGTGCAGGTATTGAAACAACAACTGAAAGTCACTCTTCAAAAGGAAGAGCAGATTTAATTATAGAAACTAAAAACAGACGCTTAGTCTTTGAATTAAAGTATGCTGAAGATGAAACTGTAGCAAAGACAAAGCTTAGTGAGGCTGTAGAACAGATTAAGTCACGAGACTATGGCAATACTGAGCCTAAGAAAAATGAGCTGTTAAGAATTGCTACTGTCTTCAATGCTGAGCCTAAAGTAAGAGCTTTTAAAGACTATCAAGCTGTATAAAACTCTAGTTTTTGATTTCATCGAAATCAGATCTGCATGGTTTTAAACAGATGAAGATCTGAAATAACTTCCTACCATCAAAAATTGAAGTGTTAATTTTATAGTTATTTTTTTATAACATGCTTATCTTTGTGCTTATAAGTCTTGTTATAGGAAATTACTATATTCAGCAATTCTTAAAAAGTATTATCTTTCGCTGACATTCATCTGTAAACTCAAATCATATAAACAATAAATGAGGTTACAAATGACAGCACATATTCCATTTAAATACGATTTCGTTGGATCTTTTTTAAGACCTGAAGCAGTTCAGAACGCAAAGTCTTTATTAAAAAAAGGGCTCATCTCAAAAGAAGAATTAACTAAGGTTGAAAACATCGAGATTGAAAAGTTAATTGCTAAACAGAAAGCTGCCGGCTACCACGTAATTACCGATGGTGAGTACAGAAGAGCTTACTGGCATTTAGATTTCTTCTGGGGCTTAAATGGAATTGAACAGACTGAGTTATCTCATGGTTATTTCTTCCACAACGAGGAAACTGCCAAAGGATCAATTAAGCTAATTGGTAAAATCACTGGTGAGAATCATCCTTTTGTTGAACACTTTAAGTTTGTAAATCAGTTTGCTGATGATAATTCTGTAGCAAAGCAGACCTTTCCTGCTCCTGCTCAGTTATTAGCAGAGTTGTTCAGAAAAGATAATATTGAGAACACCAAAAAGTTCTACCCTAACCTTGATGAGTTAATTGAGGACATTGGTGCAGCCTACAGAACAGTTATTAAAGAGTTATATGCAGCAGGCTGTAGAAACATTCAGGTTGATGATTGTACCTGGGGAATGTTTGTGGATGAAAAGTATTGGGCAGCACGTCAGAACGGAAATGTATCTTTAGAAGAGGAAGCTGAGAAATACCTTAGAGTGAACAATCTTGCCTATCAGGACCGCCCTGAAGATCTTGCACTAACAACTCACATCTGTCGAGGTAACTATCACTCAACTTATGCCTGCACTGGTCCATATGATTCAATTGCACCTATTCTTTTTGCAAAAGAGAATGTCGATGCCTTCTATCTTGAGTTTGACGATGAAAGATCCGGCGGTTTTGAACCATTAAAATATGTACCTGAAGACAAGAAGGTAGTCTTAGGTTTAATTACTTCCAAAAGAGCTCAGCTAGAGGATAAGGAATTCATCAAAAAGAGAATTAAAGAAGCTTCTAAATACATTCCTTTAGAAAGACTGTGCCTGTCTCCTCAGTGCGGATTTGCCTCATGCGAGATCGGAAATAAGCTTACCGATGAGGATCAGTGGAAGAAGCTAGCACTGGTAAAGGAAATTGCAACTGAAGTTTTTGGTGAAGCATAAATAAAGACATCTTAAGACTGATCTTAAGCAGTAAAACCTAAATTCATCTAAAGGAGGACACTGTCCTCCTTTTTCTCTAGACGATCATATCCAATCAGATCACAATCTTACTTTCACTCAACTGTTGTGAACTGAGAGAGCAGAGTTATATAAGGTCATAAAGAGCTTATTAATGCCAGCTCATGACTTTACAAAAACATAACAATTGAAGATCAGATCTTTAATAATGAGCCTGTATATTTATAGTCGTAGAAAGAAAAAATAAATTTAATCGTTTGTTGTATAAAGAATAGTTGTATTGAAGTTTTGCTGATCGTTATTTTTTGAACATGAGTTATAAACCTGGTTGTTGTGGCTAGTTTTAATAGGTGGGCTGATTATGTCAGATGTTATTGCTAAGAATGAGTTGAAAAATTTTGATGGCTATGAGTTTGATTCTTATGAAGACAGAGCTGATGATGAGATTGTTGATAAAATCGAAGATCTGATCTTTGGAAAGAATGATAAAAATGGCTCTGACTTTTTAAAGGCATTATGGAAACTCAGAGATGATATGTATCAGGATGCCTTTTAAAAAATTAAGAAACTTTTAGAAACATCACTCGAGGAGCTACTGCATGGAGAGCTCCTATTTTTACTCATTGCAGATCTTTAAGACTGAAGCACTGCTGTAAAAGCTCCTGCATCGTATAAAACCATAGAATTCCCCCGTTTTATCACAGTCTGAAAACACTCTTGAGAAGCTCTTTTCCCGCCTCAGTTTTAAAGATGTGTTTCATAGAATTTTCGATAGACTGTTTTCTGTATCCTTTCTCTGAAGCATTGGCGATGTAATCTGCTTCAATCAGGATCTGATGATCTGTACCATCAATTTCAGTCAGAGTGTGATGGTGTCCCACAAGATACTGCACTCGCTTTAATATGCTTTCATCAATACCGGAATCTTTTAGAAACTGAACGACAAGCTGTTCGCCTTCTGTTTCCTGATGCTTAGAGTTGGTGTTGCCGTATTTTGCACGGCAGAGAGGACAGGCAATATCATGTGTTATAGCAGCAACTTCCAGAATGTACTGTGTTTCACTGTCAAGGTGCTCTAATTCACCTATGGTTTTAGCATAGGTCCAGACTCTAATGAGGTGATCGATATCATGATGATTTCCTTCAGAAAAAGTGATCATCCTGCGCATAATCTCAGAAACTGCAATCATGTATGCTCCGCACAATGACATACATCGACAAACGATGAGTAGTCTACAAAATCCATTAGAAGAAACATTATTTAACTGCAATAAAAAACTATTTAAAAATTTAAAGTATCCTGCAGTTACAAAGCTAACTGAATTACAGCCATAATGCAAAAATAACGTGCGCAGAAGCTAAAGCAAAGAGTCCGGCGAGTACATCATCAAGCATCACACCTAAACCGCCTCCTATGCGTTTATCGAGCATGCTGATAGGAAATGGTTTTAAGATATCAAAGATTCTAAATAACACAAAAGCTAAGATTGCGTAATACCAGACAGATGGGAAACAGATGATAGATATGAACATTCCATCAAACTCATCAATAACAATAGCACTGTTATCATGCATACCCATTGCTTTTTCTGTTGCAGATGAAGTGTACCATCCTAAAAACAAAGTAAATACAGCTACAGCTATCTGTACCTGCCATGGCTGATAAACTAGAACCATGCAAATTGGTAATGCAGCTAATGAGCCATAAGTACCAGGAGCTTTGGGCATAAGACCAGATCCGAAGCCTAAAGAGATGAAATGAATTGGATTTTTGATGCTTACTTTAGATAGATAAGATCTGTCATGCTTGTCCATAATTACGTCCTTATTAGTAAATTTACGTAATTATAGCCTTTTTAGTAAATTTTAGAAAAGTAGAGCGTAGAAAAGCAAAAACCCGTACCAGAAAACTGATACGGGTTATTAGAAAGGGAAGCCTGGCAGTGACCTACTCTCACACAAACGTACGTTGCACTAC
>ERZ1034952.410-NODE-410-length-40305-cov-5.223453_pt1 | contig 40305 bp, 37 predicted proteins | sample MGYA00520625_ERZ1034952 | MGnify/ENA primary metagenome ERZ1034952 (study PRJEB33766, sample SAMN09781773) | gut metagenome | biome: gut microbiome | host: Homo sapiens | place: Madagascar | study: EMG produced TPA metagenomics assembly of the PRJNA485056 data set... | reverse complement strand
CGAACAACTCGTGCGCATCGGCGGCAAGGAGCGAGAGGCGGCACAAGCACTGGTGGGTGAAGTGCAGCCTTCGAAACGCCAGTTGGGCTACCGCAACAAGATCGAGCTTGCCGGCTCCTATAAAGGAGGCTTCAAGCTAGGCTTTCACAGGAGTGAATCGAACGATATCGTCGAGACGAAGACCTGTCTGGTAGCAATGAAAGCGCTCGAAAAGGCTCTCGGGGCTATTCGGGGTGCGCTGCGCTACGCGCAGGGCAACCAGGACTTGGGCATCTTTAGGGTGGGCTTACGCTCGAGCGCGCGCACGAAGGCGACCGAGATCGCCGTGTGGACGAAACCAGGGGGCTTCCCTCGCAGCCATGTGGCGAAGATCCTGCAGGACAGCTTGAAAGCCACGAGCGTGGTGCGCGTGATGGCCGACCCTGGCAAGGCGCGCAAGATAAAAGGTGTCGAGGTGCTGGCGGGCAAAGGATATTGGGAAGAGAAGCTGCTGGGGCTTCAGTACAAAGTGAGCGCACCGAGCTTCTTCCAGGTGAATACCGAACAAGCCGAAACGCTCATCAAATCCGTGCTCAAAGGCTTGAACGTAACAGGCGATTCTTACCAGGCCGATCTCTACTGCGGTGCGGGCACCTTCACGCTGCCCCTTGCCGAGCATGCCGGTGAGGTGTTCGCCGTTGAATCGCAGGCATCTTCTGTGCGCGATCTGCGCCGTAATCTCGAGCTGAACGACCTGTTCGCTGAAGTGATCGGAGGAGACAGCGCGCGCGAGCTGCCTGAATTGGGTGAGCTCGATGGCCTGGTGGTCGATCCCCCACGAAGTGGCCTTGCCGAGAGCGTTCCCGCAGACATCGCAGCCACAGGCGCGAAGCGCTTCGCATACGTGAGTTGCAACCCGAGCACCTGGGCACGCGATGTGGCACGCATCGAGGAGTGCGGTTACCGCCTTACGCGAACCACCCCGGTCGATCTCTTCCCCCAGACCTATCACATCGAAACCGTGAGCATCTTCGAGCGCTGAAACGCGAAAGCGCCTGGGATCCAGGCGCTTTCACAAAGGAATAACGAGCACTTGCAGGGCTTCAAAGCGATCATGCATTCATTTAGGTGTCGAATTACACGACCCCTCACACAGGCAATTGTGCGTTCACATGTGTCGAATTACACGACCCCTCACACAGCCGAACTAGTGCAAAGGTTTGGAAGAAGGGTCTTGCTTAGAGGAATCCACCGATGTTTGCATATCAGCGAGCATCTTATCGACCTGACTGCACGACGGACAACAGGTAGCTGAAGAAGCATGAGAAGTTTTTTGAGAAGAGGCCGTGTGTGCACACGATTTACAGCTTCCGCATCCAACGTTCTTGCCAGCTCGTTTGTCTTTGACGATGCTCCGAATGATCGCAGCGACGATCACAATGAGGAGTAATGATACGAGCGCGGTTCCGAGATTCATAAGAGACCCCCTTCCTTCGGGATAAACAGTTCTACGTTTCGGCAAGTTCTTCTTGCCATCGACACCCCTGGCGCACTACGCACCAGGATCCTTTGAGCTTTGGGCGCGGGATCGTCCGCGATCCCAAAGCTCGAAGTATGCCTTAGCCCTCAGCAGCCACTGAAGTGAGGCTCTCCACCTTGCCCTTGTACTTATTCTTCCTGAAGAGCAGGTAGATGAAGGCGATGGCCAGAAGTATCGCGATCACGGCGAACGGGCCGAACGCGACTTCGCCGGTGATCATGCCGCCGATCTGGTAGATCCACAGCGCCACGACCCACGCGAGTCCACACTGATAGCCGATCGCCGCCCAGAACCACTTGCGATTGTTCATCTCGCGTTTGATCGCGCCCATTGCAGCGAAACACGGAGCACAGAGCAGATTGAACGCGAGGAACGAATAGGCCACGAGCGGGGTGAAGGCAGCCTGAACGTTGGCATACCAACCAGCGTCGCCGTTGTAGAGGATACCGAGCGTACCGACCACGTTCTCCTTTGCGATAAGACCCGTGACCGCCGCAGATGCTGCCTGCCAATCGCCCCATCCGAGCGGGTTGAAGATCCAGCAGATGAGCGTACCGAGCACCGCAAGGATCGAATCGTTCTGATCCTCGACCGCCATGAAGGTGCCATCGACCACCCCATAGGTCGAGATGAACCACACCAAGATACATGCGAGCAGGATGATGGTACCGGCCTTCTTGATGAACGACCAAGCACGCTCCCACATGCTGCGCAGCACTGCGCCAACGGTAGGCATATGGTAGGCCGGCAACTCCATGATGAAGGGTGCTGGGTCGCCTGCGAAGAAGCGCGTCTTCTTCAAGATGATGCCCGTGCACAGGATCGCTGCGATACCTAAGAAGTAGGCGGAAGGCGCGACCCACCACACGCCGCCGAATACCGCCGCTGCGAAAAGCGCGATGATCGGCAGCTTCGCACCACAGGGAATGAACGTGGTGGTCATGACCGTCATGCGGCGGTCATTCTGGTTCTCGATGGTGCGCGATGCCATGACACCGGGTACGCCACAACCGGTACCGATCAGGATCGGTACGAATGATTTACCTGACAGGCCGAAGCGACGGAACACGCGGTCGAGGATGAATGCGATACGCGACATATAACCGCAGCTCTCAAGGAATGCCAGGAGCAGGAAGAGGACAAGCATCTGCGGGATGAAGCCGAGCACCGCACCGACACCTGCAACGATGCCGTCAAGGATGAGTGCGGTCAGCCAATCAGCTGCATCGATCGAGGCGAGCGCGTCACCGATGATGACCGGCAGACCGGGCACCCAGATGCCATACTCAGCTGGATCGGGCGCTCCCCCTTCAACTTCTGCCGCATATGCCGCAGCATCGACGATGGTAGTGAGGTTTTCGCCTGTCTCTTCATCAACGTGAGTGTATTTCGCCGTGATACCGGCAGCCTCCGCATCTTCGACGAAGGTCTCGGACGCAGGATCCAAGCCTGCCTGAGAAGCCGCCAGCTCAAAAGCGGCGATCAGATCAGCGTCACCCGCATAGGGAGCGATGATATCCTTCGCTTCTTCATAGGCAGCGGCATCGACTTCGACGAGCTCATTCTCACCCGTTTCATCGTCATAAGCTTCATAGCTTCCTACGATGCCTGCTTGCTCAGCCTCGAAGAGGAAGGTATCAGACTCAGGATCGAGCCCCTCCGCGATCGCAGCTTCGTCGAAAGCGGCAACGCTCTCACTCGCACCGTCGAATTCATCGACAACCTCGGCATACTCGTCGCCGCCAGCGCCAAGGAACCAACCATCGCCGAACACACCGTCGTTTGCCCAATCGGTCGCAAAAGTACCAACGGTCGAGACCGAGATGTAGTAGACCAAGAACATGACCACCGCGAAGATCGGAAGCGCAAGGAAGCGATTCGTGACCACGCGGTCGATCTTATCGGAAGTGGTAAGACCATCTTCACTGCCGAGCGTACGGACGCTGTGCATGATCGAGGAGATCCAGGTGTAACGTTCATTGGTGATGACGCTCTCCGTATCGTCATCAAAGTGCTTCTCGATACGCGCGATGATATCTGAAACATCGGGCGGATTCTTCAAGCTCTCACGGATCTTCTCATCGTTCTCGAGCAGTTTGATCGCATAGAAACGCTGAAGATGCTCAGGAACTTGATCGATCGCACCTTCTTCGGCGCGCTTGAGATCTGTGAGCGAATACTCCAAGCTGCCCTCGAAACGCTCGATGATCTCGGTAAGAGCATCTTCGACTTCACGGCTATACGCCATGGCCTCGATGCCTACCGTGGAAGGAATGGTCTTCAGGCAGTTGACCACCTGATCGATTCCCTCGTTCTTGAGCGCCGAGATCTCAACGACCGGGCAGCTGAGCTTCTCTTCAAGCGCTGTGATATTGATCTGATCGCCGCGCTTGCGCACCACGTCCATCATGTTGACCGCAACAACCACGGGGATGCCCATTTCGAGCAGCTGAGTGGACAGATAGAGATTGCGTTCAAGGTTGGTGCCATCGACGATGTTCAAGATGGCATCAGGGTGCTCCTTGATCAGGAAATCGCGCGCGATGACCTCTTCAAGGGTGTAAGGGGAAAGTGAATAGATGCCGGGCAAGTCGGTGATCTCGATCGACTTGTCCGCTTTGAGCTTACCGCTCTTCTTCTCAACCGTAACGCCGGGCCAGTTGCCAACGTATTGGTTGGCGCCAGTGAGGGCGTTGAACAGTGTCGTCTTCCCGCAGTTCGGGTTTCCGACAAGCGCTACTCTCATGCGTTGAACTCCTTTATTGTTTACTTTAGTTAACTTGTATTCCAAAAATAAGGCGCGCATGCGCCGCTATAGAACCCCGTGCAATGGCATAAGGCTCGATAGATTACCGAAGGTGGTGAGAGGCTTTAAGAAACCTCGACCATTTGAGCATCATCCTTGCGCAACGAGAGTTCGTAGCCGCGGATGGTGACCTCGACCGGATCGCCCAAGGGAGCAACCTTGCGAATGTACACAGGAATTCCTTTGGTGATCCCCATATCCATGATGCGGCGCTTAACGGCACCCGTACCATTGAGCTTCGTTACGGTAACAGTCTCGCCCGGTTTTGCTTCACGAAGAGTCTTCACTGTTCCTCCTTCCCTACTCATACCCTGACCTACTGATTAGATAACGATATTCTTTGCCAGCTCAGACGAAAGTGCGACACGAGAGCCTTTCACATTCACGACCAAGTTGCCGCCGATGCGAGAGATCACGCGAACGGTCTCTCCTGGAAGAAAACCAAGATCTTCAAGATGGCGATGGACATCCCCAATGCCATGAAGTTGTTTTACGTGGTAGAGACCATTTTTCTTAACCTCTGCTAAGACCATACGATCACTTCCTCTCCCTGATGGAGCGTGCTCTAGTTACCCATGGGTAACTCGCCCCTTGGCTCATATGTTAACTTTGTGAAACTCGAAGGTCAAGAAAAAGATTCCGAAAAATCTGGAGAACGGCGATAGCGGTTAAAAGTCGAGGTAGTTAAACTTGAAACCCTAGGTGGTGAAGTGATCCGATGATCATTCACCTTGCAGCACAAAAGGATCCGAACGATCCGATGCAGCGTTGCAAGCCGCCACGCTTAAAGATCTGCGACCTAGGAAAGCGGCGAAGAACCTGGCGTATCAGACGGATCGATGTTTTGCTCCTCGAAGAATCGATCGAGCTCTTCAGGAGTGATATCGGTTGGACCTAATTCGAAGCCATAGGCACGAGAAAGAGCCTGTGCTTGTTCGGCTCGCAGAGTTGCTCGCTCATGGAATCCCGCCTCAGAAAGATAGTGCGATTCGAGCATGAGGGTGCGTGAGATATAACCGATGAGCGCAGGATCGGTTTGGGAAAGCTGCACCATGGCAACAAAGGATTCAGGTGCCATCTGCAGAAGCAGCGCACCGTCGATCTCCGTGGTCTTGTCAAGGGCAGCTTCGAGCAGCTCTGCAGCTCCTTCTGGGTCTTCATCGCCCTGAGCGCGCAGCATGCTTTCGCGCATCGCGATCGCAAGTGCAGTGAACATGCGCATAAGATAATCTTGCTGAAGCATTTAAAGCATCCCTTCAGGAAATGACATGCCGATGTGCTCGAAAGCACGCCGCGTAGCCTGACGCCCTTTCGGCGTACGAACGAGCAATCCTTGCTGCATAAGATAAGGCTCATAGACATCCTCGAGCGTTTCAGGCACTTCAGAAAGCGCCGAAGCGAGCGTGGAAAGACCCACGGGCCGCCCCGCAAACTGACCACAGAGCATTTCAAGAATGCGATTATCCACGGCATCGAGACCGAGTGAATCGACCTCGAAGAACGAGAGCGCCTGCGCTGCGCAGTCTTCATCGATAACGCTATCACCCTTTACCTGCGCCCAATCGCGCACGCGCTTCAACAGACGATTCGCCAAGCGCGGTGTGCCGCGACTGCGACGCGCGATCTCAAGAGCGCCGTCTTCAGAGATCGCAACATCGAGGATACCCGCTGATCGCGTGATGATCTGCGCGAGCTCTTCAGGCTCGTAGTAGTTAAGACGAAATGCGATGCCAAAACGATCGCGCAAAGGACCCGTAAGAAGGCCTGTTCTCGTAGTGGCACCGATGAGCGTGAACGGCGGCAGATCGAGGCGGATCGAACGAGCAGCCGGGCCCTTCCCCACCACGATATCGAGCACAAAATCTTCCAATGCGGGATAGAGGATCTCTTCGACCATGCGATTGAGGCGATGGATCTCGTCGATGAAGAGCACATCTCCCTCTTCGAGGTTGGTAAGGATCGCCGCGAGATCGCCCGTGCGCTCGATAGCAGGCCCACTCGTGACCTTGATATTCGCCCCCATCTCATGCGCAACCACGCTCGCAAGGGTGGTCTTGCCCAAGCCCGGAGGCCCAGAGAACAGAATGTGATCGACCGCATCGCTACGCTGGCGTGCAGCCTCGATAAGAATGAGCAGGCTATCTTTGACCTTCTGCTGACCGATGTAGTCGTTGAGCTTGCGCGGACGAAGTGAGCGTTCGAGCGCTAGATCGTCTTCCTGCAGATCGACCGAGCACATGCGTGCTGAGGGGGTCGAACCGCTCAGGTCGGGCGATGCTTCGTAGATAAGATTCTCTATTTCAAAGGATTCTTCCACGCCGTTATTACTCTCCTAAGCGTTTGAGCGCATAACGAATGAGTTCCGACTCACTCGCATCGGCAGGCGCATCTTTGAGTGCCAATTCAGCCTCGGTTTGAGTGAAGCCCATGGACAAGAGCGCATCGGCAGCGCCATCGAAGGACTGAGGCGATCCAGTGCTCGTTGCGAATAGCGGGCCGACTTCACTTTGCCCTAGCGCATCCTTTAATTCTAAGACAATTCGTGATGCGGTTTTCTTACCAACCCCAGGAATCTTCTGAACTGTTGCAACGTCTTGCGAAACGATCGCAGCGATGAGCTCCGCTGCTTTGAAACGCGAGAGCGCCGATAAGGCAACCTTTGGCCCGATCCCTGAAACCGTGATAAGGCGCTCAAAAAGGCTGCGCTCCTCTTCGTCTATGAAGCCATAGAGCACAAGGGCGTCTTCTCGCACATATAAATAAGTAAGAACGAGCACTTCGTCACCCTTGCTGCCAAGATTCGAGAGCGCGTGATACGACATGGCAATACGGTATCCGATGCCATTCACTTCGATGAGCGCGCTTTCGCTATCGCTGCCGACCAATGTACCTCTGATGAACGAAATCATGATGATCCTCTATAAGTTAGTTGAGCGCTTCATGGGCATCTACCAGCTATGCCGTTCGTTCGGTATAGCCCGAAGCATCGAACGCATGGGTCGAAAAGCAGATCGCAGCGGCAAGCGCATCTGCCGCGTGATCCGGCTCCGGAGGTTTTTCGAGCGAGAGCACCTGCTTGACCATGTATTGGACCTGGGCCTTATCTGCGCTTCCCGTTCCCACCACAGCGAGCTTGATCTGACGTGGAGAGAATTCCCCTACCTCTATCGGCCCACTTCCGCACGCGGCAAGCGCTGCGCCTCTCGCCTGACCGGTTGCGAATGCTGCCGTGATGTTCTGCCCGAACCACACCGTTTCGATACCCACGCAACTAGGCTTGAAGCGCTGCACCACCGCCGTTGTTTGCTCATAGATCTTACGCAAACGAGCAGCAAGGGGCTCATGGGTGCTCGTGCTCACGCAACCATACGCCAAGCACTGAAGGCGCGCTCCACTCTGACGCACTACCCCCCAACCGGTATTCGCAAGGCCGGGATCGATACCTAATATGATGCGCTCGGTGGGCAAAAGGCTCCCTTCTAAAACAAACATTTGTTCGTATGATACCACAATCATGCCCCTCGCAAGTACCAAACCTCATCTTCACGGTTTCTGCATGTGCAGAAAAAGTTCAAATTTTTTTCAAATTTTTATAAGGATGCTTTCTCACAATAAAGATACGAGACCTAAGGGGAAGCGATGAAGAGACAACTACTCATAGCAGGAATCATCTGCGGGATCATCTGCGCTGCATGCGTCTTTCTCTATACCGAGATGGTCTATGCCGAAGCCGACTCCAAACGAAGCGAAGCGCTCGAGCGCTATGGCGGCGAACAGGTTGAGGTCGTAGTTGCGACACGCACGATCCATCCTGGTGAAACGCTCGATCCATCGAACTGCACCACCAAAACATGGTTGAGCGATCTTCTTCCCGACGGCGCTTTGATGGAGCTTGCTGAGATGGAGGGAAAGCAAGCCACCTCGCTCATCCTTGAAGGCGAAGTGGTCTCGCAGAGCAGGTTCAACAACGAAACCCAAGAACTCGATATCCCTGCAGGATATGTGGCGATCGCATTGCCAGCAGAGGACATCCAAGCAGTGGGTGGACGCATCAGCGAAGGAAGCAAGGTCGACGTATACGCCACGGGAGCGAAGACCACCTGTTTGGGACGCGATCTTGAAGTGCTCGCAACGAGCGCTGATAACGATGAGAGCTCTTCGCGCACGAAGCTCACCTGGATCACGCTTGCCGTGAAACCTGAAAAGGCGCAAGAGTTCGTAACCGCCTCTGAATCGCTCGCGATTTATTTCACCCTTCCTTCGGGCAAAAGCCAAGAAGCTCCCGCTCAGGAAGGTGAGGCGGCTAAGAACGAACAAGGCGCGAACGCGGAGAACAAGACCGAACAACAGAACACCCCCGAAAAAACCGATGCCAACCAACAGAACACCACGATCGAACTGAAGTGAACGATCGATTCAGCGAATCTCAAGACCAGTTAGGAGAAACCATCATGATGAGCAAGATTGCCCTGTGCGCAGATTCACAGTGCCTCAACGATCCCGCCACGCTCGGGCTTAAAGGGGAGCGCATCCTCGATCAAACCTGGATCGTTCCTTTTGCAGATGCCTTGATCGCGCGCAAGTATCTTCGTGAACACGACGTGGCAGAAACATGGGTGGTCTCGAACGATACGATCGATGGAATCAATCTCGCCGCCGCCCTCAAAAAGGACAATGCCAGACAAGCAGTGCGCCTCTTTCTCTCTTCGCCCTCTGGCTCGAAGATGAGCCGCTGTCAAAACGCGGGAGTGATCCCTATTTGCGGAAGCCGCGAATTCGCCCATCTTTATACCGCGCACAAATTGGACCACGCCCAAGCCCAAATGAAGCCGGAATTTCAAGAGCGCTCCTTTTCTGAAGCGAACAATGCGCGACTGATCCACGAAGACCAGACGATGTTGCGCACCGCTCAGATGCGCGACAACGCTGTTTCACCACAACACGATGCGTTCGACACGCGCGAACAAAAATCGCAAACGAGCGAAGAGACCACTTCCCCTGTTACGGTAAGGCGCATCGTACAGGACCGCAGTGGACAAACCGCACCGCTGCCCACCATCGATATCGACGAGATCCCGCTCATCACCAATGTGAATGCGCCTGTTCATAGCAAGACCTATGATGCAAGACCCATCCCAGAAGACCCCGCTTCTGAGGCACCCTTTCCGCTCGGAACTGCCTCACCTGTTCCCCCACGAAAGGACTTCGCAGCCCCAGCGATCGAAACGCCGAGCAACACCATAGCGACCGTTGCCACAGTGAAGAAAGCCTCCGCAAAGCAGATCATCTCTCAGGTCAAAGGCGCGCACATCATAAGCGTAGTGAGCGGAAGTGGCGGCACAGGGAAGAGCGCCATCGCTACCATGGGCGCACTGCTCGCGCAGAAACGAGGCATCAAAACGCTTCTGCTCGATGCCGATTTCCAGTTCGGCGACCTGAAGTATTTGCTCGGCTACAAGGAAACGCTCGAGGTAAGCGATATTCTCACCCACCCCGAACAGATAGAGACGTTGCTCAAACAGGACTCTTGGCCAGCGCTTCTCTCTGCTCCCGCAAAACTCGAATACTCAGAAATTGCCGAGGAGCGCATCGGGGAACTGCTCGCTTACCTTAAGCCACATTTCGATCTGATCATAGTGAACACCGGATCGTTTTGGTCGGAATTCCATTTGCAGCTTCTTGAAGCATCGAATGGCGTATTCTTCGTCATCGATCAAAGACCCTCTTCCGTGCGTGCTTGCAACCATGCGCTCGACCTGTGCGCGCGGTGCGGCATAGCCACCACCTCGTTCTCTTACTTGCTGAACTTCTGCTCCAAAAAATCGCTCCTGAGCACGCTTGATGTTTCATGCGCGCTCAAGGGGGCAACGGTGCACGAGGTCAAGGACGGCGGTGCTGAAGTGAGCGAATTGCTCGGTGCCGGAATGGCGCACAAGCTCTCACGAGTGAACAACCTCTTTTGCTCGAGCATGGCCAGTTTGCTCGAGAAGACCGTTTTCGAATACGTGAAGCCCTCCCTCGATCCGGCCATGAACGCTGCGCGCGAAAAGAGCACCTTGCCCGAAAAGACGAAACTACGCGAAAGACAGAAGCGACGTGCGGCATGCTACTGATCCATCTCTTTGACCGGTAGGCAGATCAGAACGAGAAAGGAGGAACGTATGTCCCTGATCGAACGCGTATCGAACGCACAACAGACCTATTCAACGCATGATGCCCCAAGCCATAAAGAAGCACGCCCGAACGATCGGATGAGCGATGCATCGCTTGAACGCTTCGAAGAACTCCGCAGCGGCGTAGGGTCACACCTCTCTTCTTCCGACATGGGAGCGCTCATCACGCGCAATCCACTCCAAGCACGCAACGAGATCACCCAGGTCTGCAAGCGCGTTTGCGAAGAACGGCCCTGGCTCGCGCCGACGAACAGAGAGCGCGAAATCCTTATCAATCGCTATCTCGATAGCGTGTTCGGACTTGGTCCACTCGAGGAGCTCCTGGCTGACGAGCGCATAACCGAGATCATGGTGAACGGATCGGATGCCCTTTTCTATGAAGCAGATGGTGTTCTTTACCGATCGAAGAACTGTTTCAAGAACGACAGCGAAGTGAATGCGCTCATCGACCGCATCATCTCACCGCTCGGCAGGCGCATCGATGAGACATCGCCGATGGTCAACGCGCGTCTCAAGCAGGGACATCGCGTGAATGCGATCATCCCTCCCCTTTCGCTCGATGGCCCGATCCTTACGATCCGCAAGTTTCGCGAGCAGTTCTTCTCACTCGAAGACATGCGCGATCTGGGCTCATTCGATAACGATGTTCTGACTTTCTTGCGTTGGGCGGTCCAGCGCAGGCGCAATATCGCAGTCTCGGGAGGAACGGGCAGCGGAAAGACCACGTTGCTCAACGCGCTCTCTGCCTGCATACTGCCAACAGAGCGCATCATCACCATCGAAGACTCAGCTGAACTACGCTTCACCACGCATCCCCACGTGATCCGCCTTGAAGCACGACCTAAGAACATCGAAGGCTTCGGCGAGGTGACGATCAAAGACCTCGTCATCAATGCGCTCCGCATGCGCCCCGACCGGATCGTGGTAGGTGAATGCCGCGGCAGCGAAGCGCTCGATATGCTGCAAGCCATGAACACTGGACACGATGGTTCGCTCACCACGCTCCATGCCAACGCGCCGAAAGAGGCGATCAGTCGCCTGACCACCATGGTGCGCTACGGCGTCGATCTTCCCGTAGAAGTGATCGAACTGCAGATCGCCGAAGCGCTCGATCTGGTCGTTCAAACGAACCGCGATCCAGCAGGTAAACGCTATATCACCGAGATCGTCGGCTACTCTTACAACGCCGCGGAAAAGCGCTGCGAAACGAAGAGCTATTTCGAACGGACCTTTTGGCATGACCAGGGCACCTGGCTCGCCTTCCCCTCATGGCTCGACACTCTCCCTGAATTTGCTCTTGCAACTGAGGAGGAGGTGGAAAGATGGAAGCAGCGCGCATCATCGGCGGCATAGCGTTCGTTGCCGCATTCTTCGCTGCAAGCTTACTCGCACTCTGGATCGCAGGTTGTATTGAGCGTTCCCGTCACGGATCAGAAGCAGCGCTCCTCTCTGGTGCTGATTCCTCTCGAATGCAGCATCTCTTGCGCAATGGCATCCCTTCGCTCAAGCCGCTCTCAAATGAACTGCTGAAGATAAGACCGGTAAAACGCTTCATCGAGCGCCTCCAAAACGCGCTTGCTGAACGCGATACGGAAACATATCCACAGTCGCTTGCCTCCTTACTGTTGAGCGGCGCGCTCGCTATCTTGATCCTCGGATCGGCGCTTTCAGCTTCGTTCGTCTTTGCCCTTACCGCGCTCATCTGCGCCCTGCTCTTCCTCAATTCATGGATCACCAAGCAGCAAGACAACTATCACGCGCGCTTACGCGAAGAACTTCCGAGCGCCATACAAGCGATGAACGCATGCTTCTGTATCGGCTATTCTCTCCCACAGATCTTCGAGCAGGTCGCTCAAGACCTCGAAGGGCCCCTGAAGCAGGTCTTCCAGAAGAGCGCTGCGGTAGTGGGTGCAGGAGGAACAGTCGAAGAGGCGCTTGAAGTGCTCAAAAGCCAAACGCACGAGCCAGAGCTCTTCTTCCTCGCTACCGCTCTCGAGATCCAACACCGCACCGGAAGCAGTCTCTCACAGGTCTTGGAAGTCGCTCGCCAATCGGTTGACGACCAGCTTGAACTCAAACGCTTGCTGCAGACCCAAACAGCTCAGGCCAAGCTTTCCGCACAGATCGTCACGATCATGCCTTTCTTGATCATTGGCGTGTTCTCGCTCATCTCCGAGGGATTTCTCGAACCTTTCTTCACGAGCGCAGTGGGCATAATCTTGCTCGCGATCGCGATCGCGATGCAAGCAGGAGGGATCTTGCTGGTACGCAAGATGCTCAAAGTGGAGGTGGCCTGATGCAAACCGCGCTCATCATCATCGGGATCACCAGCGCATCCCTTGCTGGCAGCGCCTTTGGATACTGGGGCTTCGAACAGGTAGAGCAGAGGAAGCTGCGCACATCCTATCTCTTGCAAGCAGGCGCTGCCACAGAAAGACAGGCTCTCGGTTACCTGCACGTACGCGGTCTTGCACGCACGGTGATCGAAGTCGCAATAACCTCATCAGATGAACAAGGCGGATCGAAGCTCGTCCAAGCACCGCTCTGGTATCTCAGATCGAACACCTTAGAGCGCCTTATGAAGAAAGCAGGGCTTGGAGGTGAACTGTCGATCGAAGGATGCGCACGTGCTCGCATGAAGCTTGCGCTCTCGCTCGCAATCGTTGGACTCGTATGCGGCATGCTCGCATCGGAGATGCTTGCGCTCATCGGCTGCCTAGTGGGATTCATAGTGGGCTATCGCGCACCCCAAATGGCGCTCGAGCAAGAGGTGGAAGAGCGCGCCAACGCTGTCGAGCGTGAGCTATCCCAACTCGTAGAGGTGCTCGTGCTTGGGCTGAAGAGTGGGCTCAGCTTCGATCGTTCGCTCGAACTGTATTGCCACTATTTCTCGTGCGGACTCAGCCATGCCTGCAAACGTTTCCAAGCTCAATGGCATCATGGCTTCTTAACACGCGCAGAAGGTTTGCGTGCGCTTGCGATGAGCTACGACTCTCCTCTCTTCGAGCGGGTCATGGAAAGCATCATCCGTTCGCTGCGCTTCGGCACCTCGATGGCAGAGACCTTGAGCAATGCCGGCATCGAGATTCGCGCAACACGCAAGACCAAGCTCGAAGAGAAGGTAGCCAAGGCCCCGGTGAAGATGCTCATCCCGATCGGCACGCTCATCTTGCCCGCGATGCTCATCTTCATCTTGGGACCGATCATTCTCGAACTTATTGAAGGATTCTAAAGAACGATAAGAAAGGAACATCATGTTCAACACGATCAGCAACTGGATAGAAGCAAAGCATCATGCGCTCGCCGCTCGAGCGATCGAGGTATGGGTTCAGAAGAAAGGACAAGGCACGACCGAATACGCCATCCTCGTGGGAGTCTTGGTGGTCATCGCGATCATTGCCATCACGCTCTTTCGCCCCAAGATCCAAGAGCTTTGGGATGCCATCTCGAGCGGGATCAACGGGCTCTAGGCCAGACTCTCCTTATGTGAGCTAAGCCATGGAATCCAACAGCAACAAGACCACCTGCAGCTGCGCGCTTCCCGAAAAGCCTCAAGCCAGTGCTCCAGCATGCGCACACGTCAAAACGACCAAAGCACAGCGAGCCACTTCACAGCATAGCGGATCGGGCCAAGCGAGCGTCGAATATGCGGTGGTGCTCGTTGGATTCCTTGCGCTCATCATAGCCCTCGGTACACTTCACTCGTTTCTTGAGGATGGTGCGCTCATCGAGCACGCGCTGCAAAGCTCATCTCATGCGATCGAGCGCATCTGCTCTGGCACGACCAAAGACGTGATGTGCGTATGAGGCCCACAAAGGATGCATGCGCAAGGCCAGCACGCTCACCCTTGTTAGCCGATATGCAAAACGAATCGCAGCGCGCTGCCAAAGCGCACACGAAAGGACAGGCAACCGTCGAAGCAGCGCTTTTGATCCCTGCGCTCCTGATCAGCCTACTCCTTCTGATCCAACCAGGCATCCTGCTCTACACGCGCATGGTAATGGAAGGAGCTGCTGCAGAAGGATGTCGCGTGCTCGCCACCGCATCTTCGCTCGAGGAGAATACCGCAACCGTCGAAGGCTTCGTCAAACGCCGTCTGGCCAGCGTACCACAGCAGGAGAACTTCCATGTTCATGACCCAGCCTGTAGCTGGCAGATCGATCTTTCAGGCAACGAGGCGAGCGAAGAGGTCACCGTGTCGATCTCGACCGAGGTAAAACCACTGCCCCTTTTCGATTTTGGCTTGGATGCATTAGGCGTGCTCAATAACAACGGAAATTATGAACTGAAGGTCTCGCACCATCTCACCACCAAGAGCACGTGGGTGCGCGAGAACGCGATCAGCAACGAACCAGAACGATGGATTGAACGATGGAACGATTCTTGAACAACTTAGAAGATTCACTTGCCGAAGAACAAGGGTTCTCAACGGTGGGAGTCGCGCTGGCACTCCTACTGTCCTTCGCGCTCATCTTCAGCGCCGCACGCGTCTACGAGATCGAATCGGTATCGGGCGACATCCAAAACGTGGCTGATAGCGCAGCGCTTGCCGCTGAAAACGTGGTGGGGGAATACTGCGTTATCGCCACGATGTGTGATGCAGTTGTCTTATCGCTCTCGCTCTCTTCTCTCTGCGCTCTGGGGCTTTCGGTTGCAGCCGCCTGCACTCCACCCACCGCAGCCCTATCGCAAACACTCCTCAAAAGCGCACAGAAGCTCAAGCAAGCACGCGATTCATTCTCAGAAAAGGCTACCTCGGCGCTCGAAGAGCTCAAGCTCATGCTCCCGCTCGTAGCAGCTGCCAAAGCGGCGAACGTGATCGCAGAGAATGCCAATGCGCGCAACGGTGTTACCTATCGCGGTGTTGCCATCCTCGTTCCTTGGCAAACTGAACCCCTCGAAGAGCACACCACCACCAAGACCGATGAGGCCTTCTCAGCTGTGGATCAGAAGCGGGACGAGCTTGAGCAACTTGGTGCTGAAGCAGAAAAAGCAGCACACGAAGCGAACCGCATCAAGGAAGAAGCGTATCGCTACGATTGCGGCAGTGAGACCAACTATTGCATGTATGAACGCGCGAAGAATCTCGCACATTTGAGCGGGAGCGAAAATCCTTATTACAGCTCGTCTGAAACCTGGGATTTCGGTGTCGCGCTCGCACGCGCCCAAGCCTACTACCGCACCCGCGTTGGTCAAGAGGCTCCAGCGAACGATTCTGTTGCCGAACAAGCGCGCTCTGCGCTCAGAAAGCGCTTCTATCACTTTGCCACCATCGAACTGGCGCGCGGGTACGTGAACAACAGTGAAGAAGGCTTCGATGCGTTCCTCCCCATTCTGCCAAGGAACACCGAAGAGATGAGAGAGACCGAGCTCTATAGCGAAGAGGTGTACAAGATAAACTTGGTGGAAGCGGGCGCGTCTGGTGGCGGTTCGACAGGGAGCAACATACAAAAAGATGGGATGTTCAAGCTGCACGCTTACGATGCCTGCCCTGATCTGCTCCGCTCTCACAGCAGGCTCGGATACGGATCGCTCAAGGATATCGAAGATGATCCGGTCCGTTTCCGCATCTGCCCCGAATGCCAGCTTTCCCCTCAGAGCATGGGAAGCGTAGCAGCAGCTTCAACTTCCATCCCCAATGGATTCGAATACCACTACCGCAAAGTAGCTGAACTAGCTCGGGAGTATGCAGAGCAAAGAGAAGAACTCGATGAACGATCGAAGAAGCTCAAAGAAGAAGCCAACGGGCTATTCGACTCGATCGCAGAAGCCTTCGATGAAGCGAAAACAGCTCGCATCAAGATCGATCCACCGGGAAAATATGGCGCGATCGCCTTTGTGACGACCACCGACCCCGGGCACACGAATTTCCTCTCGGGCTTCGTTTCGGGATCGAGCAGCTTCTCAAAGCGTGCTGCCATTGCTGGTGCAACGCTGCTTCCCGAATCGACTGAAAGCGGCAAAACAACGATCAATAGCATCTTGGATGACTATGCTTCCACCAATGCGGGTGCACTGGTAGGAGCAGAGCGCATCGTGCTCGATCTATGGTCGGGGCTGATCAAAGGCTATGGCGAAGGCCAAGACGCGCTTTCGAACGGACTGAAGAGCGCTATCGACTCATTGCCACTGGCAAGCGAGAGCGGACTTGGACAATGGGCGGCTGACCTCTTCGAATCGAGCCTCTCAGCGCTCGGACTCGAACCGGTTGATCTTTCACCCCAAAAGGCAACGCTCATCAACACCGCTCACATCATGAGCCAAGACGATTCGAATTTCTCGCTACGCTTGCTCTCCATCAAAGAAGAAGTTCTCAGTGCAGCCGATACCGATAGCCTCTTTACCGATGCGATAAGCTCAGCTGAAAGTTCCATAACCGATGCGATCGGTTCAGCTGAATTCACCATCCAAGTTGCCACGATCAAGATCGTTGAAGGCAAGGTGGAGATCCCGATCACCATCACGCTGCCTCAATCGATCAAGGATGCTGCAACGAGCACCGTCCAAGAAGGATTCTCGGCACTCAAGAATGCCGTGGAGAGTACGGGTGCATACCGGAGGTGGGAATAGATGAGACCATTCCCTGGGCAGAACAGATCGCGCGGCCAGATGACGATAGAGTTCGCTCTCCTCTTCCCTGTCATGCTCATGATCGCCCTTATCGCCTGCAACAGCATTCTCTTCTTCTCAGAATGCGCGTCGTTCGACCGCATCTTCCGCGAATCGGTGTGCGTCTTCGCCCCTTCACCCGCAAGCGAAGAGACCACCGGTCAGATCTGCGCGCATATCGAAGAGGCGCTTGCACAGTTCAACGAGCGCGACTATCTGTCTTGCAGCGTGTCAGCCAGCGAAGGTCAGAGCGGTCTTACTACCTACACCGCAACGCTCGCATTCACACCAACTATCTTCGGAGCTTATCCACTTCGTCGAGTGTTCGATGTCGAGCTTTCTCCTATCGAGCATCAGATCGCCATGACCGTCGACAGCTACAAGCCAGGAGTATTCGTATGACCAAACAAGCCTTTAGGAAAATACTCATCTGCACATCCTGCTTTGGACTCTGCTTATGCCTCATGCTCACGATCGATCATCTTGCCTCCCCTACTCTTGCAGAAGGGTCGAGCTCATCAGGATCAGCAACGAGCGCTCCAAGCGGTCTATCGAAGGATCAAGTGATCGAGCTCGTAAATGGGCTCGACGAAACGGATGATGCTTGCAAAGAGCTCATGACCAGTGCTTTCGACCTGTCCGTAGAGAGCAGCCTCCCCGATTTGTTTGAACAAGAATGCCTTGAAGCGCGCGCTTTTTCCGAAGCTTATTCATCGGGCGAAGTGATCGGTTGCGTCTTCGAAGGCTCACGCGACCGTGCCTGCGCGCATTGCGAAGAGGCGCTTGCCCATAAAGGCTGGCAGGCACTTTCAGGAAATAACGAATATGCGAGCAATTTCTACAAGGCTACGGGCCGCTATCACCAGCTCGTTTTGCAATACTTCACCACCCAAGAGCGAACGCTCGTGGTCATCACCATCACCGAACGCGAGCAGTCCTAATACACAACAATTCATGCAGAAAAAGGAGTCCTCATGTTTTTGAATCCCTCAAAAAAACTCTCCCGCGCCTCTTGGCAAAAGACCGAAGTACCGCTCTTCCCTAAAGTGAGCGTTGCCAGCACCTTCGCGCAACGTGCGCGCGGCCTCTTGGGTACGAAACCAAAACCCGAGCTGCTCATGATAGCTCCCTGCCACAGCATCCACACCTTCGGCATGCACTACCCCATCCATATCGCATTCTTCGATGAAAGTGGAAAAGTGATCGCTGCAGAAACATCCGTTCCGCCCGGCACTAAGCGCTCATGTCCTCATGCAGTAGGTGTGTTAGAGATGCCCGCCCTCTATCCAGCTCATCAATGGTTCATCTCGGGCGATAGCCTTCGCCTCGCACCACCCGACGCATACCACCGCACGTGAGCCTCTTCTAGCCTCAACACATGTGCGATCGACGCGTTTTCGCCATCACTCCCGAGAAGAACCTGCAACCCATCTGCAAGAGAGCACGAACGAAAAAGCGTCGTTCCGAACGACCAACTCATCATCAAAGGAGAATATCTTCATGAAAGTAATTCACGGAAGCCTACCCCAAGACAGCGACCCTGCCAACTTCAAGACCTGCCCTGTTTGCGGGTCGGTCTGCTTCGCAGATATGGACACGTGTTTCGGCTGCCTTCATCACTTCACCGATGCAGACGTGACCAAGACCACGCCTATTCCGATCGTTCAGAACAATGAGCACGTCATCGCTCCAGCAAACATCAGCACAGCGCAACCTGCCGCCGGCATGGAACACCCACATATGAAAGAACACGCTCGGATAAAGATCTCTCCAACCGCAAAGAACAACGAACTTCAGACCGAGTCAGCCGAAGGTGGGAGCGGCAATGGTGGTGCGATAACGCATCGAGTCTGCACGGAGACAGCAGGCGGCGCATTCGAGATTGCCCTCACGATCGAGGTGCGCCCTATCGTCTAAGAATAGGCAAAGAGAAGTCTAGTCGACGAAATCCTCGACCGCTGCTTCGATCGCACCCTTCGATCCTTCGATGACCTCAGTGAAGCGGATCGGCTTCTCATCGAGCACGGCCAAGCCATGCGGAATGTGCGTCTTGTTCGTCTCGCGTGCGATGAGCTCATTGAGTTCGCAACCGCTCAAGCTCGCGACCTCTTCGGGAAGCGCCTCTTCAGGGGCAAGTTCATGGAGCGCACGATACACATTATCGCCAAACTTCGCCCAATGAGCCGTCGATGCAATGACCACAGGGTTCTCGCCACGCAAGTTATTGGCAACCTTCATCGCAACGGCAGTGTGCGGATCGATAAGGTAATCGTAGTGATCGAACGTTTCCTTGATCGTGCGTAAGCAGGTCTCACTGTCAACGCTATCGGCCTTGAACTCGCTCTGAAGCTTCTCGCGCGTCTCATCATCGACCGTGAAGGTCTTGTCTTCCTTGAGTTCGCGCATCCACTCGGCAATCAGTTCGCTCTTGCGACCAGACAGCTCGAAGAGTTGACGCTCGACGTTGGACGAGACAAGGATGTCCATAGAAGGTGAAGGGGTGAGCACGAATGCACGGTCTGCAATATCGTAGGTGCCACTTGCAATGAAGTCGGTCAGAACTTTGTTCTCGTTGCTCGCACAGAACAACATGTCGATCGGCGTTCCCATCTGCTTTGCATACCAAGCAGCCAAGATGTTGCCGAAGTTGCCGGTGGGCACGCATACATCGATCGGATCGCCAGCGTTCACCTTACCCTCTTTCACGAGCTGGGCATAGGTTGAGATGTAGTACACCACCTGCGGAAGCAAGCGTCCCCAGTTGATCGAGTTCGCACTCGAAAGCGCCACCTTATGCTCGTTCATGAGCTTTTCGTTGAACGCATCGTCATCGAAAACGTTCTTCGCACCTGTCTGGCAATCATCGAAGTTGCCCGACACCGCCCACACGTTCACGTTGGAGCCGTCTTGGGTGGCCATCTGCTTGTACTGGATATCGCTCACGCCACCGTCGGGATACATGACCGCGATCTGAATGCCATCCTTGTCCCTGAAGCCTTCGAGCGCAGCCTTGCCCGTATCGCCGGAGGTGGCAACAAGAATAAGGAACGTATGATCGATCACACCTTCTTCACGGAGCTTCCGTGCGCTCTCGCTGAAGAAGTTCGGCAAGCACTGAAGCGCCATATCTTTGAAGGCACTCGTAGGTCCATGCCAAAGTTCGAGCACATGGGTCTTCTCATCGAGCGACGTGACCGGGCAGATGTCTTCGGTATCGAAAGCAGCCCCGTAGGTTGCCTCCATCAAACGCTCGATCGTCTCATCGTCAAGATCGGTATCGAATGCCTGGTAGACCTTCGCAGCGCGCTGCGCATACGGAAGATCGGCCAGTGCGATGATCTCATCCAAGCCAAAGGAGGGAAGGTTCTGCGGAACGAATAGGCCGCCACCCTGTGCAAGGCCTTTGACCAGCGCCTCCGTGAATGAAAGTGGGGTTTTAACATTGCCACGCGTATCAATATAACAATTGTGTTCCATCTGATATCCTCCATTGGGTGTCGATGCAGTAAATCAGTATACTATGCAATAACGACCAAGCGCCTCACTCTTCGTAGCTGTGATGCGAACTTCCCCGAAGACGGAGTGCGCTACCCTATTCACACCGTTGGCAAGCAGAAAGAGAGCGCGATCGTGAGCACTGAAAAAGTCTCTATGTCACATGAAGACTACCTTGAAGCCATCGTCATGTTAGGTGGCACGCCTGAACAACCAGTGCGCTCGGTAGATGTTGCCACGAAGCTCGGCGTTTCGAAAGCCTCCGTTTCAAAAGCCGTTTCGAGCCTCAAAGCCCAAGGACTCCTCGATCAGCCCTTCTATGGCGATATCACGCTCACTCCCGAAGGCTACGAGTACGGTTCAGCGGTGCTCAAGCGTCACGAGATGCTCACGAAATTCCTTGTGATCAAGGTAGGGCTCGACCCGAAGGTAGCCGAAAAAGAAGCCTGCCAGATGGAGCACGCTATCAGCGATGAGTCATTCGAGAAATGGCTCTCCTATTTCCAGCTTATCGGTCTTTAAGCCTGATCGTGTGCTGATTCCATCTTCTGGACCAGCTGCGCGATGCGCTCAGAGTATTCGGGGTGTTCGATACCCGCCTCTGACAGATCGACGATAGGGGCATCGTTCCAGAGCGTTTCCAAGCGATAGTACTCGCGTGCTTCAGGCTGGAATACGTCGATGACGAAGTTGCCATAATCGAGCAGTTCCCAAGTATGGTCCTTCGTCTCTTCACGCGAAAACGGCTTCACGCCGCATTCGATACGCAGCGCATCCTCCATCGCTTCCAAGATCGCACCAACATGAGGGGTATTGCGCGCCGTGGCGATGACGAAGTACTCCGTTACATCCACCAGCTGCCCCACCTCAAGCACCATGATATCGGTCGCCTTATGCTCATCAGCTGCCTTCGCTGCGATAAGGGCACATTCGCGTGCTGAGAACTTTTCGCTCATCAATGCTCCTATTCGTTGTCGCGCTGACGCTCAGCGCAGTAGAAATTCCAAACTTCGACCGCATCGATGTTGAGCGGTCGGGATGAACGCAGAAGATACATGAATCCTTCGCGCTCGACAGCGCAGAAGAGATCTTCGAGGCTCATCTTACCGATCTTATCGTAGAGATCGCGATAGACCTGCACATCGTTTCCTGGCTCGAGCTTATCCGCGCAAAATACGATCATATCAAGCGCGCTCATGCGGATACTACCGACCGTGTGGCGCTCGATCGCCTGGAACACCTCTTCACCAAACTCAGGGAATTCATCGGCCAGCACGGCAGCTGCAGTAGGACCATGAAGCAATTGCGGCATATTGATCTGCGTCGGCCCGTCGATATCGAGCCCGTAGGTGGCGATGCGATCACGCAAACGCTTCGGCGAAAGCGCCTTATCCCAATCGTGCAAAAGCCCTGCCATGCGCGCGACTCGCGGATCGACATCGTAGGCCTGCGCCATCTTCTCGGCGGTTTCGGCCACCATGACGCTATGAACATAGCGCGAAGGCTTGACCCTACGGCGAAGCAATGCCTTCATGCGTTTGTAATTAGCGTTGCTGAAGGGCTTCTCGACCGAAAGGATGATGCCCTTATCGGTAGGCGCATAGGCGAATTCGGAAAGCGCCTCGGGATCGCGCGCGCTCGCGCACTTGAAGGTGTGAGAGGAAAGATACTCTTTGATCTCCTTCTTCGTGGCATCTTCAACGACCACTTCGTCCTTGGGCGGTGTCGCATACCCCAATTGCGCCTGGCGTTCAGCCTGCACACGAGGAATAGGCTCGGTCGAATGCGGATCGTCTTCGGCGTGGATAACACTCAGATGCGAACGGCCGTGGGGGCGTTCGGGCAACGCATGGAGCGCGATCGGCTCATCGTTTGTTTCTGAAACGTATTCGCCAGAATCTTCATGATAAGCAGGCAGCATGTCTTCACGCGCATGACGCGCACGAAGCAGCTCATCAGTATCGTCATCGAAGTCTTCGGCATCCGAAGAGCTCAGAGAAACAAGTTCAAAAGAAGCCATGCATCAATCTCCATAAAGTCCAACAGATTCAATATACTCCAAAACTGCTGGCGGGATAAGATAGCGCACCGATCGGTTACCGAGAATACGCTTACGAATATCGCTCGAAGAGAGCTCAAAGAGCGGCGCCTCGACGAAGAGCGTGCGAAAACCAGTGCCAGCGAGCTTTTTCGCGATCTGCGGACTCTGCAAGCTCGCACTACGCGGACGATTGAGCCCAACGAAGCTCGCCAGTCGAGCAAGACGCGGCGCATCACGCCATTGCGGCAGCGTCAGGATCGCATCGGCTCCAGCGATGAAGTAGAGTTCGACGTTCTCAGGGTAGTAAGCACGCAGCGTTTCGAGCGTATCAACCGTATAGGTATCCCCCGCGCGATCGACCTCAAGCGTGCTCACGTCGAAGGCGGGGTTGTCTTCGATAGCGGCGCGGCACATCGCCACGCGATGGTGCGCATTGCTCACTTCGATATGCTTCTTGAACACCGGATTTCCCGCTGGCATGAAGATGACCCCATCAAGCTCGAGCGCATCGCGCGCCTGTTCAGCGCAGACCAGATGCCCCATGTGAATAGGATCGAATGTACCTCCCATGATGCCAAGGCGATACGTCCTGGAAGGATCTTCTTGTCCGAGCGTATCGAAGCGATCGCAGATAACGCTCATTACGCGCGCACCTGACCTTCGCCTTCAATGATGTACTTATAGGTGGTAAGCGCTTCGAGCGCGAACGGTCCGCGCACATGAAGCTTCTGAGTGGAGATGCCGATCTCAGCCCCTAAGCCGAACTCGCCGCCATCGGTGAAACGAGTGGAGGCGTTGATGTACACTGCCGCCGCATCAACACGGCGCGCGAACGTGTGCGCAGCCGCTTCGTTTTCGGCAAGGATCGCTTCAGAGTGCCGGGTGCCGAAGCGATTGATGTGAGCGATCGCCTCTTCAAGGCCCTCGACGCACTTGATGCTGATCTCGTAGTCGAGGTATTCGGTTCCCCAGTCCTCTTCAGTCGCTGCCTCGACTGGGATATCGAGCTTGGCTGCCACTTCGCCTACCACCTCATCGCCATGGATGCGCACTTTTGCCGCTGCAAGTTGACGCAATAGCTCAGGCAAACACGCACGTGCGATGCTGCGATCGATCAGCACCGACTCACAAGCATTGCACACGCCCACACGCTGGGTCTTCGCATTCAGCACGATCGGATACGCCTTGGCAAGATCGGCAGATTCGTGAAGGTAGATATGGCAATTTCCCGTGCCCGTTTCGATGACCGGAATGAGCGAATGCTCCACGCAATGCCGAATGAGTCCTGCCCCACCACGCGGAATGAGCACATCGACCAGATCACGTAACAAGAAGAGCTCATCGGTAACACTGCGATCAGTCGAATCGATGACCACGACGCAGTCCTTCGGCAGCCCTACCTGCGAGAGCGCCCCTTGCAGCACTTCGCCGAGCGCAACTGCAGAATGGATCGCGAGCGACCCACTGCGCAGCACACAGGCATTGCCCGACTTCACGCAGATACCTGCAGCATCGACCGTCACGTTCGGGCGCGCTTCGTAGACCATGGCTACCACGCCGAGCGGAACGCTCACGCGCGTAAGCTTCAGGTCGTTATAGAGCGTACGCTCTTCGAGCACGGCTCCGGTAGGATCAGGAAGCGCCGCGAGCGATTCGAGCGAAGCCGCCATCGCCTCCACGCGCGCATCGTCGAGCATGAGGCGGTCGAGAAGCCCCTCTTTCGTGCCCGCTTCGCGTGCCGCATTCATGTCGCGCTCGTTCGCTTCCAAGATGAACGCGCGCTCGGCGCGCAGCGCTGCCGCCATCGCGAAGAGCGCTTCATTACGCACCTCTTCGCTCGCGATTCCCAGCACCTCCGAAGCGCGTTTCGCTGCCTCCGCTGCCCTTCTTGCAATTCCACTCATATCTTCGCCTTACTCGAAAACTACCAATTCATCACGGTGCACGACCGGGCGCTGCGCTAAGTCGCGCAAAAGCTCATTGCCCTTGATCTCTCGCTGGCTTCGCCCGCACGCAAGGGTGATCTCGGAAGACGATGCCCCTGCTTTTCCGCGTGCGATGATATGCCCGTTCGTATTCACGATATCGACGATGTCTTCGCGTGCGAAGCTCCCTTCAACACCGCATACGCCTACCGCCAAAAGCGACGAACCACGCGAAACGAGCGCTTCAGCCGCGCCTTCGTCCACGATGAGCGAGCCTTTGGCCGTATCACCCAATGCGATCCAAAGCTTCTTCGGCGTGATATCGTGAACTGTGCCGCACGGAGAGAAACGCGTCCCGAGCGACTGCCCTTCGGCAAGCTGGATGAGGAAATCATTGTTGTGACCCTGGCAGATGACCATATCGATGCCAGCTGCCATGAGCACGCGCGCCGCACGGATCTTCGTGATCATGCCACCCGAGCCAACCGTCGAGCTCGATCCAGAAGCAAGCGCCATGACCTCAGGCGTGATAGAAGAGACTTCAGGAATGAGCGTAGCGGTCGCATCTTCGAAAGGGTTCGCTGTGAAGAGCCCTTCGATATCAGAGAAGACCACACAGAGCTGGGCCTTCACCAAACAAGCGACCAGCGCGGCAAGGGTGTCGTTGTCGCCGAAGCGAAGCTGATCGACAGAAACCGTATCGTTCTCGTTGATGAGCGGCACCACCCCTAGATCGAGCAAGCGCTCGAGGGTATCGCGCACGTGCAAGTACTGCTCGCGATCAGCGGTGACCTGCCGCGTGATGAGCACGAGCGAAGTGAGCATATCGTACGCTTTGAAGGCACGCGCATAGCTGCTCACGAGGATATTGGTGCCCACCGAAGCCGCCGCCTGAAGCGAAGGGGTATCGCTCGGGCGCGTGGGGATGCCAAGCGCCTCGAGCCCGCAGGCAACCGCGCCGCTCGTTACGATGATCGGACTCCATCCACGCTGCCGTAGCCCGCTGATCTGCGAGGCGAGCGTGGAAAGATAGGCCGTATCGAGCTTGCCTTCACCCGTAACGAGCGTAGAGGAGCCGATCTTCACGACCATGATCTTCTTCTGCTCAAGGCTCATGTGCGTCCTTTCCTCTTCTCCGTTCGGCACTGCCGCGTGCAGATCGGCCACATCACGCAACCACCGCACGAAATCCTACGCTTACAACTACCTATAGGTCCAGCCCGCGATAGGCATCTTCATGCATGCGCGCCGATTCGAACTCGAAGTCGTATCCAAGAATACGAATCTCGTCCCCATCACGTGCACCCGCTTTCTCAAGCGCCTCATCAAGGCCAAGGCGCTTGAAACGATGCTGCAGAAACGCGATCGCTTCATCGTTTTCCCAGTCGGTCTGGATGACCATGCGCTCGATCTGCTTACCACTCACGCGGAACACCCCTTCGGAGAGCTGCGTGATCTCGTAGCGCGCACGGCGCTCCTGACGCTTATGCTCCCACACCTGGTCGAAATGCTCTTGCGCGTCATATTCAGCACGTGCTTCTTCGCGCAGTTGCTGAACCTTCCCGCCGGTCGCCGCCATGAGCGCTTCGATGCCCGCCTGGGTAACGGTGCTCGTGCAGAACAAGCGGGGATCGAGGGGGCTCGTGGCGAACTCATCGCCCCCGGCACGCGCGATCGAATCGCGGCGCACCACCTCCGCCAAACGCGCTGCAGCCTCCTGCGCGCCAGGCATATCGATCTTGTTGCCCACCACGATGCACGGGCGTTCGGCCAGCTCAGGCGCATACAGTTCGAGCTCGCGCTTGATGATCTCGTAATCTTCAACGGGGTCGCGGCCTTCATAGCCACCGGTCAAGTCGACCACGTGCAAGATGATCGCGCTGCGCTCGATGTGGCGCAAGAACTCATGACCGAGTCCTTTGCCTGCGTGTGCTCCTTCGATCAACCCGGGAACATCGGCCACCACATAGCTATAATCCTGCACCTTCACCACGCCCAAGTTCGGAACGAGCGTAGTGAACGGATAGTCAGCGATCTTGGGCTTAGCCGCCGACATGCGCGCAATGAGCGAAGACTTGCCCGCAGAAGGCATGCCCACAAGCGCAGCATCGGCCATGAGCTTCATCTCAAGCTCGATCCAGCCCTCTTCGGCAGGAACACCCAGTTCAGCGAAGGCAGGAGCGCGGCGCGTGGGCGTGACGAAATGCGTATTGCCGCGACCACCCGGACCGCCTTCTGCCACTACGATCTCTTCGCCATCGTGAGTAAGATCGGCTAAGAGCTCACCCACCTCTTTCGTTTCCTCGAAGTACTCACGCACCACAGTTCCCACCGGAACCTTCAGCACCAGGTCCTCACCGTTGGCGCCGTGCATCTTCGAGCCCTTGCCGTGCGTACCGCGCGTAGCCTTGAAATGATGTTTGAAACGGTAGTCGATGAGCGTGGAAACGCCCGCGTCAGCACGCACGATCACGTTCCCACCACGGCCACCATCGCCACCATCGGGGCCACCCTTCGGCACGTGGGCTTCACGGCGAAACGACATGCAGCCAGCACCGCCGTCTCCTGCTTTCACATGTATGCGAACTTTATCGATAAACATAGCGTCCATTCTAAACGAAAAGCCCCCTGCAAAGGCAGAGGGCTTCGACTTCGTTGCTCTAATAGGTTCAAGTTATGCCTGAGGGCGAACATGAACCTTGCGGCGAACACCTTTCGTGTATTCGACAACGCCCTCGCACAGTGCGAACAACGTATCGTCCTTACCACGACCAACGTTCTCGCCCGGATGAATACGGGTACCACGCTGACGAACGAGGATCACGCCAGGGCCGACCTGCTCACCAGCGAAACGCTTGCAACCAAGACGCTTCGACTGAGAATCACGACCATTACGGATGGAACCTTGACCTTTCTTGTGTGCCATTCTATTCCCTCCTTCTTATTTCTTCGCTTTAGCAGAACCGACCGACACGATCTTCACGCGCGTGAGATTCTGACGATGACCACGGGTGCGCTTGTAGTTCTTGCGCTTCTTGAACTTGAAGATGATCTGCTTTTCGCCCTTGAACTGCTCGACGACCTCAGCCTCTACCTTGGTCTTCGCAGCTTTAGCCGGATCGGCAACAACTTTGTCGCCATCGACAACAGCGATAGCCGTAAGGGGAACCTTCGCGCCCACTTCAGCATCGAGCTTTTCGATATTGAGATAGTCTCCAGCGGCAACCTTGTACTGCTTACCACCGGTCTTTACGATTGCGTACATGCATACTCCTATAAATGTGTCAAAACGCAAGCCGTTATCTTATCAGCCTGGCAAGGCCGCGTCAATAAAACGCATGCGCATCTACCTTTAAAAGTATTCGTTTCCCGCTTAAGCGATCATGCGTGTTCGAGGGAAAAGACCACTCACGATCAAGCAGGTTGCGACGTTTCCCTGAAGTGAACCACATCGAAAAAGTTCCAACAGCTACGATGCGCTTCACGCCATGAAAAACAGCCTGTCTATTTTATAGCCATATGCACCTTTTGGGGAGAAATTTTTTCTAGACGGTGCGAAAAACGCGCGTTAGTGTGCTTCTGCCCAATTCTTTCCCCACGAAACATCAACGAGCAATGGCACTGAAAGCTCCACAACCGATTCCATGATGCGTGAAACGAGCGCACTTACCTCTTCGATCTCATCGGTTGGAACCGAGAAATCGAGTTCGTCATGCACCTGCAGGATGAGCTTGGACTTCGCACCAGACTTCACCAATTCATCTTGCACCTGACGCATCGCGATCTTGATGATATCAGCAGCCGTGCCTTGCATGGGATGATTCATGGCCGTACGCTCACCAAAACCACGCTGTTGCGCATTGCGCGCATTGAGTTCAGGGATGTAGCGTCTGCGTCCGAACAACGTTTCAGCATACCCATTGCTCTTGGCCTCCTCGACGATTCTGTCGAGATAGGCGCGCACCCCACTATATGCAGCAAAATAACGATCGATCATGTCTTTGGCATCGCCGAAGGGAATATCGAGCGACTGCGAAAGCCCATAAGCCTGCTGACCGTACACGATACCGAAGTTAACCGCCTTTGCACGACTGCGCAGAAGCGGCGTAACCTCTTCGAGCGGCACATCGAACACTCGGCTTGCCGTCTTCGCATGAAAATCTTCACCCGAGAGAAATGCATCGATAAGATGTTCGTCTCCTGAAAGATGTGCGAGCAACCTCAGTTCGATCTGCGAATAGTCCGCCGAGAGGAAGACCTCGCCTTCCTCGAGCGGGACGAAGCATTCGCGAATCTGACGACCAAAATCGGTGCGCACGGGAATGTTCTGCAGATTCGGATCGGATGACGAAAGGCGTCCCGTTGTGGTGACCATCTCATTGAACGACGTGTGGATACGCCCATCATTTGCTCGCATACGCGGCAACGCATCGATGTAGGTCGATTTCACCTTGGCATATTCACGGTAATGGAGCACAAGCTCAGGCAGCTCATGCACCTTTGAAAGCTCCTTGAGCACCGAAGCATCTGTTGAATAGCCGCGCTGATTCTTCTTGATCGGAGTTAGTCCTAACACCTCGAAGAGGATATGGGCAAGCTGCTTGGGAGAGTCGATATTGAAATCCTCGCCCGCAAGCTCAACGATCTGCGTCCGCAGCGTATCGAGCTCTTCTTGGGTGACAAGCGCGATACGATCGAGTGTTGCTTTGTCGATAGCCGCACCGGTACGCTCCATGCACGCGAGTACGCCCACCAGCGGATAGTCGATATCGGTATAGACCGAAGCCACTCCATCTTCGTCAAGACGACTGCGCATGATCTCAGCCAAACGCTCCACTGCAGCAGCCTTGAGGGCAAGCTCATCAGCAAGCGCTTCAGCATCGGGCAAGAACGATCCGCAATGAATCTCGACGAGCTTTTGGATGTCGAAGCCACCATTTGTAGAATTGACCACATAGGAGGCAAGCGCCACGTCGAAGCACTCCATCGCCAGTACCTCTTCTGCGCTCACTAACGCAGCATCGGAAGAATCGTGGGGAAACACTTGCTCGACCAGCTTCTTCGCATCAAAGGTGATGAAGCGCCCTTCCTTGACCAAACGTGCAAGTGCCTGCTTGGCTTCATCGCCCGTAAGGTAGAGCGTCTCAGTTTCAGTGCGCAGCACCATATGGACTTCATCGCCGAAAAGCGAACCTTGCTTGTCGCTGTCAACCAGCACTACCGGCATGCTCACATCCGACGTGATAAGCGCCTCGAAACTCGCCTGTGCATCTGCTCCTTCAACAAGCGGATGAGCTTCGAACGTCTCTGCACCTGCCGGCGTCGAGGCGCTACCGAGCATATCGAGCACTTTGGTCAAGTGAGCCATGAAGCGCACGCTCGTGAACGCCTCCGTTACTTTTGCTGCATCGAAATCAGGAAACGTAAGATCTTCGAGATCGATCTCGATCGGCACATCGCGCACGATCGTGGCAACTTCACGCGAAAGGAAAGCATCGTCCTTATGATTCGTGAGATTCTCAAGCTGCTTTCCCTTAAAAGCATCAAGATGCGCATAGATGCCCTCGAGATCGTCGAATTCCTGCAGCATAGCCGCAGCCTTTTTATCGCCGATGCCAGGAACACCTGGGATATTGTCTGCCTTATCGCCCTTCAAGCCTAAGAAATCCGTGAACTGATCGGGGGTAACACCATAGCGCTCCTCCACTTCAGTTGGACCATAGACAACCACGTCGGTGATACCCTTCTTCGTGGTGACGATACGCGTAAGATCGCTCGCCAGCTGATAGGCATCCTTATCGCCAGTCACAAGCAGCGAGTTATAACCGAGCTTCTCGTTTTGAGCAGAAAGGGTACCTAGGATATCGTCACCTTCCCAGCCAGGAAGCGCCACCACAGGAATGTTGAGAGCAGCGAGCAAGTCTTCGATGAGCGGAAACTGCACACGCAAGTTATCGTCCATAGGCGGGCGTTGTGCTTTGTACTGCTCGAGCGCCTCCATGCGAAAGGCTGGCTTTCCCTTATCGAAAGCGCACACGATCGCATCGGGATGCTGCTCTTCGATGAACTTGATGAGCATCGCTAAAAAGCCAAATGCAGCATTGGTGGGCGTGCCATCAGGAGCTTGCATGGCAGGAGGCACCGCATGAAACGCGCGGTGCATAAGGGAATTTCCATCGATGATGGCAACAGTTTTAGACATGATCAGGCACTCCAAAGATATCCGACACCACGAACGGTCTCAAGGCGTTGCGCCAGATCGGGACCGAGCTTGGCGCGCACGCGTCGCACGTGCACATCCACTGTGCGCGAACCGCCGAAATAATCGAAGCCCCATACGCGCCGCAAAAGCGCATCGCGCGAATACGTGCGCCCAGGGTGCGTGACGAGAAACGCAAGCAGCGCATATTCGAGATAGGTGAAATCGACCGGCTCGCCTGCCACGGTTACCTGGTAGGTAGCCAGATTGATGGTCATCGTGTCAATCGAGATGAAATCACTCGTGGAAGTCTCATTGCCCGGCCAGAGCAACTGACGAATGCGCAAAGCGCACTCATCCGCACTCGCTCCTTGCACTACGAAATCGCTATTCAAGCGCACGGGCAGACGCAGCCCCTGCAGCATGTCTTCCTTCACGATGATAAGGATCGACCCACCGCCATCTTGGACCATCACATCTTCTACCATCGCAATGGATTGAGTAGCATCGCCTGAAGCTTCAAAGATGATCAGGTCGCTGTTGGGATGTTCATGCAGGAGCTTCTTGAACTGCAGGGAGGAACCCGCAACCACATCCGCATCCATGCCGGAGAGCACCGCTTGGAACTTATGCGCGTTATCGAGGCTATCGGCCACGAATATGACACTTTTTCTCTGCATCCATGCCTCCTACAGAACACCAAGGTAGTGATCGAGTTCCCACGCGGAAACGCTCTTCTGGTATTCGTTCCATTCCGCACGCTTCGCCTCGACTAGATAAGAATGGATATGTTCGCCCAATACCTCGCGCATAAGCTCGGAGGAAGCGAAGAGCTCCACGGCATCGCCGAGCGTATCAGGCAGCGTGCGAATACCGCGTTCGTTGAGCTCGTGGCGCGTACAGGTGAACAGCGTGGGGTCTTCCGTGGGGGGCTCGAGCGGCAGCTCGTCCTGAATGCCCTTAAGGCCCGCAGCGAGCGTGACCGCAAACGCAAGATAGGGGTTACATGAAGGATCAGGATTGCGCAGCTCGACGCGACAAGCTTCTTCCTTATGCGGCTTGTACCCTGGAATGCGCACGAGCGTGCAGCGATTCGAACGCGCCCAGGTGATCTGGATGGGCGCTTCCCCACCCGGCACGAGACGCTTGTAAGAGTTCACCGTCGGATTCGTGATGAGCGCGAATTCAGGTGCGTACTTCAAAAGCCCTGCGATGTAATGCTTCGCGATCTTCGAGAGGTTATAGCCATCGGGGTCGTTCTCGTCGAAGAAGACGTTGTTGCCGTTCTCGTCGAACAGGCTCTGATGAATATGCATGCCCGAGCCAGGCTGGTCAGCCATGGGCTTCGGCATGAACGAGGCATAGTGGCCATACTTCATGGCGATCTCTTTGACCGTTAATTTGTAGGTCATCACGTTATCGGCCATGGTGAACGCATCGGCGAAACGCAAATCGATCTCTTGCTGCGAGGGGCCGTTCTCATGGTGCGAGTACTCGACCGGAATGCCCAGCTTCTCGAGCGTGAGGATGGTATCGCGCCTTAGATCGCTCGCGTTATCGAGCGAGGTAAGGTCGAAGTAGCCGCCGGTGTCGAGCACCTCAAGCCCTTCGCGATCCTTGAAATAGTAGTACTCGATCTCGGGGCCCACGTTCATCATGTAGCCGAGCTGCTCAGCGCGCGCCACCACTTTGGCGAGCACCGCGCGGGAATCGCCATCGTAGATGCAGCCTTCAGGGGTGCGGATCGAGCAGAACATACGAGCGACCGCGTTCTCAGCAGGACGCCAGGGAAGGATCTGGAAGGTGGTCGCATCGGGGAATGCGAGCATATCGGATTCATAGTTCAGCGAAAAGCCTTGCACGCAGCTTGCATCGAAACCCATGCCCTCTTCAAAGGCGTTTTCGAGCTCGCTCGGAATAACAGCGAACGACTTCATGTTGCCGAGCACATCGCAGAACCAGAAGCGCACGAAATGAACGTCCCTGCTCTTGATGGTCTTCAGTACGAAATCTTGATCAGGGCTCATTGCCATGCTTGGTCTTCCTTCCCGTAGAATGCATGCACTAGTTGCTCACTTCATTATACGGGGTTCGTCCAAGCAAGTGGTTACCGATTTGTTTCAGGCACTGCAAACGATGCTTGAACGCGAAACGAATCGGATATATGGTCTGAGGCTCTTCAGTGCTTCAGATGAGCGCGAAGGACGAACGAGCAGCCTATGGCGCTGTAAACGAAGCTTGAGCGCAAAGATGAAGTGCTGAGGCATTATGCCCTGAGGTGTATCGGTGCTTCAGATTAGCTTGAAGGATGAGCGAGTAAGCCTTTGTTGTGCTACGAACGAATCCTGAACGCTAAGATGACGCACCGAGGCACCTCAGATCAGTGCTCCATTTTGCGCGCTGCGAAGTTGCACGCACTCTGCACGATCTGCACGATCACGATGAGGATGATAACGGTAGCGATCATGACATCGTCCTGGTAACGCTGATAGCCATAGCGAATCGCGATATCGCCCAAACCGCCAGCACCGACGCAGCCTGCCATTGCTGAGTAACCCAAAATGGTGATGAACACGATCGCGAAACCGCGAACGAGCGAAGGCAAGGCCTCACGCAAGAATACCTTGTAGACGATCTGCCAGGTGTTCGCACCGAAGCTCTGCGCCGCTTCCACCAGGCCGCCATCGACCTCTTCGATCGACTGCTCGACCATGCGCGCGATGAAGGGAGCCGCAGAGATGACAAGCGGCACGATCGCGCCTGGGACGCCAAGCGAAGTGCCCACGATAAAACGCGTGAACGGAATGAGCGCCACGAGCAAGATGATGAACGGGATCGAACGGCCGATGTTGATGATCCAACCGAGCACCATGTTGAAGATACGATGCGGCATGAGTCCTTTCGGGCTCGTGAGCACGCACAACACACCCAGCGGAATGCCGATCACATAGGCGAAGAAGGTCGAAACGATGGTCATGAGCAGGGTATCCCAGGTACCCTGCGCAAGAAGCATGCCGTAGTTATCGAAGAAGGTTGCAAGGAAATCCATCGCCTAGCACTCCTTTCCCAAAAGCTGACGCGAGGCATCGCTTTGCGGATTCTCGAAGATATCCTGCGTGCGACCCATCTCAACGATGCGTCCATCATCGATGACCGCAACCGTGTCGCAGATCTGCTCCGCCACGAGCAGCGAATGGGTGATGAGCACGAGCGTAACGCCGAGTTCTTCGTTGATATCTTTGAGCAACCGAAGGATCGACTGCGTGGTCATGGTGTCAAGAGCACTTGTAGCTTCATCGCAGAGCATGATCGATGGACGATTGATGAGCGCACGCGCGATCGCCACGCGCTGCTGCTGTCCACCAGAAAGCTGCGAAGGATACTTGTTCGCCTTGTCGGCAAGACCTACCAACTCCAGCAATTCGAGCGCACGCTCGCGCGCTTCAGCCTTGTTGTAGCCCTTATGCAGTTCGAGCGGGAAGGTGACGTTGCGCAGCACCGTTCGCTGTTGGAAGAGCGAGAAATTCTGGAAGATCATACCCACATTCGCACGAAATTCGAGCAGCGCTTTGCCCGTAAGGTTCGTCACATCCACCCCATCGATGATGATCTCGCCTGAAGTAGGACGCTCGAGCAAGTTGATGCAGCGTACCAAGGTCGATTTTCCCGCGCCAGACTGGCCGATGATACCGAAGATGGAGCCATCTTCGATCGTGAGATTGATATCCTTGAGCGCATGATGCTCTTCATCATGCTTCTCGCTCGTATAGGTTTTATAGAGATGTTCGATCTGAATCATGTATACCCTGCGATCGTGTTGTTCCATGAAGCGCCGCACCGCAAAAGCGACAAGCGCAAGTTCTAACTATAGAACAACCCACGTTCACGCGCTGCGAAAATTGTACGGGAATCGCACGGTCAGCTATATCTTAACGATATAGCTGGTAATAACCATCGCCTGGAGCAAGCAGCGAGCTGGAGAAGGGATCCCCCTCAACGAACGCACGCGGCCATTTGAAGTGCAGGTAAGCGCGTTCCTGTTCAAGACGGATGCGACGCGCATCGGAAAGATGGTCATCCTTGATCTTGTTCTTGAAGTGATAGAGCTCGACCTCAGGATCGAACACGATGAAATAGCCTGCCTTGATGACGCGCAAGCAAAAATCGGTGTCTCCGAAATCAAGCTTGAAGCGATCGTCGTAGCCACCTACTTCATCGAGCACGCTCCGGCGGATGAACTGACATGCGCCAGAGACGGCAGAAACATCGTTCGTGCAGGCAAGACGCTTCAGATAGCCGGGCGCCGTACGTGGCAGATCGGTACCGATGGTCGTTGCACCACGCACTGATCCCACGGTGATCCCTGCTTCTGAAACGGTATCGTCGGAAAGCAGAAGCTTGGCACCCACCACCCCCACTTCGGAGCGCTCGCACATGCCGATCCAGCGTTCGAGCGCGCCTTCGGTCTCGAATTCGACCGCCCCATCGAGCAGCAGCACATAGTCGCTTTTGTGAGCTTCGAGCGCTTGCGCGATGCAAGCAGCATAGCCACTCCGTTCGATGATGCGAATGAGATCGACCTCTTCGTGCTTACCCTGAATGCGCCCATAGGTCGAGAACGTCTCGAGCGAAGTGCTCGCATTGTCGACGATGCACACCTGCAGGTTATCGTAGGGGCTCTTCTCGAACAGGCTCTCGATGCACGATTCCAAAAGATAGGGCTGTTCACGATTGACCACGATGACCAGGACAGAAGGAAGCTCAGCGGGCAGCGCATAATTCAAGCGGTAGAGCTCTTCATGGATATCGGAAAGAACGGTCGCTTCGATACCGCGACGTTTCAGATGGTTCGCTACCGCACGGCGCCCGCCACGGAAGTCCTCGTCATGCGCCTCGATGCGTGCCTGGTTCTCGCCTACCGCTTCACGCGGCGCGCGCGCCACATGGTAGAGGATCTGATCGATGCGCTCGATGCTCCCGGTCGTCTCGATCGCCTTGAAGAGCAGATCGTAGACGAGCGCCTCGCGCACGAAGCCGTGAGATCCCTGCAGCTGATCGAGCAATTCTCGCTCGAAGAAGATGAGCGGCCCTGCATAGTTATAGGACAGGAGCAGATCAGGCGAATAGAGCGGCTTGCAGGCAAGTTCGCACAGCATGCCATTCGCATCGAGCACATCATGATGTGCATAGAGAACACGTGCAGGAGCCTCGTCTTCGAGAACGCGACGCTCGTTGATGCGACGCACCACCTCGAAGAGTGCTTCGGGAGCGAGCATGATATCGGGCTTGAGCAGCGCACAATACGAGCCCTTCGCCTCGGCAAGCCCCGCGGCGAACATCTCGTCGGCGCCAAGCGCCTCATCGACCTTCACCCGCGTGAGCGCGCAGGCTCCCCCCTGTTCAAGCCCGAGCGCAGTGAATTCGGCGTCACCATAGTAGCGATCGACCACGATGGCCTCGAACACATTGTAGGTCTGAGCAGCGAGCGCCGCGAGACAACGTGCGAGCAACTCCGCTTCACCCTGCACAAGGGGGATGACCAGCGAAATGAGCGGCTCGTAGGTAAAGGTCGTTCGGCGCTGCTCTGCAAGATCGGCGAGCGTGGCACTATGTAGCAGATACCATGCATCGTAAGCAGGATCGTGCGCCGCATCGACGGTTCGCTCGAAGAAGCGCGCAGCAAGCGGCTCATAGCTCTCGTCGCAGAACATGGCGAACCCGCCCGGCACCACATCGAGCGCATCGCTAGCGAACACGCAAAAATCCTTATCGTCTCGCGGAACGCGCACGGAAAACCCAACGTTGATCCGATTCTCATCGCCAAAGCGGCGCGCAGGCTTGATCTCCTCGAAAAGCGGATAGACAGGCAGCTCTCGTTCCTTGCCATGTGCATCAAGGAAGCGGATCGCCACATCCGCACCTTCGATCTGCGGAAGGTCGATGAGCATCTTCACTACGATCTCGTCCTTGTCATCGACCGCTGCGATGAAGGAGGTGTGCATGCGATCGGAATAGTATTCGCGCTCGATATCGAACATCTGCGCAATGAGCTCGTTCTTCACCACCGAATTGATGCGCGTGCGCCACGTGAGCATATTCGTCTCGATCGTAAGATGCGCACGCCCTAGCGGCGCATCGGCACCGCGGTATTCGTTGAATTCGAGCATGATCTCGCGTTCATCGAAATGCGGCACGATGATCACGAAGTTCGCTGCCGACTGCCCATCGAGCGGATCGAAAGGAAGGAGATGCGCCGGGATCTCGGTACCATCTTTCAGGTGCGCTTCAAGCGTGACGATCGAATCAGCCGAAAGGCGCTCGATGGCGATCTGCGCATAGATCTTGCCATCACCTTGGCACATGGATTCAAGACGAACGTTCATCTTCAGTCTTTCCTCAGCGCGAAATAGGGGTTGTTCGGATCGAGATTGGGGTTGTAGAAGCCATCACCTTTAACGAAGTAATCGGGCCAAAGGTACTGGATGAGCGCCGCCTCGCGCGTACGCTTGATCAAGAAGGCCTGCGAATAGTTGCGCATACGATTGACTGAGCGCGAATGCGTAAGCTTCACATATGGCGTATAGACCGTATAGAATCCCAGCTCACGCGCCTTCAAGCAAAAATCGACATCGGAATAAGCAAGGGAGAAGTCTTCCGTGAAGCCACCCACCTGGTCGAAGACTTCCTTCGAGATGAACATGCACTCACCTGCCACCGCAGAGACGTTGCGCGAGACCGCACAACGGTCGAGATACCCATTCCAGTCGGAGAGCATGTAGCGCGAGATGGGCGTGATGACATGTTCGCCTCCCACCACCAGACCGGCGTGTTCGATGGTGGCATCCAAATAGAGCTTCTGCGGACCCACGATCCCCACTTGTTCGTCTTGGAAATACCCGAGCATCGTCTGGAGCGCGTCGGGCGTAAGGATGCGCGTGTCGTCGGTGATGAAGAAAAAGTATTCGCTCGAAAGCTGCTCGACTGCGAAATTCGCCAGGCGTGCATGGTTGAAGACCCCATCGTAGTGCAGCGTTCTGAAGGTCGAAAAGCGTTCGCGCAAGCGCGTAAGGGTGTCCTTGACATGAGCATCGAGCTTTCCGACTTCGACCACCACGACCTCGAAATTGTCGTAGCTGATCTGCTGATAGAGGCTCGTTACGCAGCGTTCGATCACATCAGCATTGTTCACGGTGTTTAGAACGATCGAAACCTTCGGTGTTTCAGTGAGCACATGGCGAATGCGGTAGCAAAACGGAATATCCAGGCTCAGGACCTCGGCGCTTATCCCCACGCGCTTGCAGTGGGCCACGAGCGCCTTGCGACCCGCTTCCTGATCTTCAGGAGAATGCAACTGATACTCGTACATCTCGGAAGCGAAGCGACGATGACACAGCACGCGCGAGATATGGCAAACGCGCTGCGCCTGTTCACAAGCGCGCAGATTCAGATCGTAAGCGAGCGCTCCTTCGAAGGCAGGGTCGAGCAGTCCGATGCGCTCGAGCAATTCAACGCCATAGATCACGAAATTGCCCAAATAGTTGAACGAACGGAGCAGCTCGGGCGAATACGCGCTGCGCAAGATCGGATGTGAATGATATCCCTGCACATTCACCGTATCGGAATCGCAGTAGATGAGCTCGCAGGTAGGGAACGCATTGATCGTGCGCACGCATTCGAAAAGCGCATTGGGTGCGAGCAGATCATGTGCGAAGAGCGAGCCGATATAGCTGCCTTCCGCTGCGTAGAATGCGGCGTTGATCTTCTCGGGGCGCGAAAGCGCAGGGTCCACATCCACGAGATACATGCGATCGTCCTGGAACACTTCGAGAAGCGAGGAAACGAACGAATCGTCGCCATCCAGATCGACGAAGATCAGCTCCCATTTGCTATAGCTTTGCGTACGGAACGCGTTCATCACATCGTGGATCTGATGGTGTTGGGCATGATCGAGCACGCACACGATACTGATGAGCGGCTCGACCTTGAAGCGGACGGAGACCTGCTCGAAGAGCGTTGGGAGGTCGGCACGCTGATGGGTACGATACCATTCGTCGTAAGCAGGATCGTTATAGGCAGTCCTCGTCTGTTCGGCGAATTCTTCGAGCAGCGCATGCGCGCCCTTTTCGCTCAGCACCTCGAACCCCGGCGCGATCGTACCGGCAGTATCGGTAGCGCAAACGCACATTTCGCCAATAGCCTTAGGGAGCGAGATGGACAGCTCCACGTTGCGACGTTCGAGGGAGCCGAAATCGGATGCATGGGTAACGCTATCCTCGATCACATTGAAGTACGGTTCGAACGGTCGGCCTTCGCCATCAAGGAAATCAAAGGCGATATCGCTCTCTTCGTGATAGGGCATATCGAGCGCCGCGCTCACAAGAAGGCGATCGCCCATATCGAGCGCACGCTTGAACGAGATCTGGATACGGTCGTGGATGAAGCGCTTGCTCAATTGCTCGAGCGCTTCGCTCTGGAACGCGCCGCGACGAATATCGAGACGATTGCGCCAGCGGAAGGCATCCATCTCAAGACCGTTGACACAAAACGATTGCGTCTTCCCTTCAGGTGTGATCGCACGGAACTCGAGTACCCAGCGCTTCACATTGAGCCACGGGAGCACCACCACGAAGAACCTCAGCGCAGGTGAATTCTTCGCATGCGCGCTCGCGAGCAAGTCATCGCGCACGGCGAGCGCAGTGTCGTAGAGCGCGAACTCCATGGCGAGCACATCATCTTCATCGACGAAGGGAAACACATCGCAGGGAATGCGCACGCCATTTTCCGTGGATGCCGAAAGCACCACAGGCAGACCTTTATCGTAGTCGGTGATCTCGGAGAGGATGTAGGCTTTATCACCCGAACGACGCATGATCTTGAACGTAACGTTCATGCTCTCCCCTTCCTTCGCTCACCCTTGCGCACTGCTTGATTCTACTTTAGTGCTTTTGCATCAATGCTTCTCTAAGAAGATCTTTCGCGTGACAAAATTCCAAATAGCCACCAAAACTGTCACGATGACCTTCGCGATACGGTAGTCGATGAACCAAACGCTTACGAACAGCCACATGAAGAGGTCGTTCAGAATGAGCCCGATGATGGAGAGCACGACGAAGATGATGAATTCGCGATGCCGGGACATGTCGTCGCGTCGTTCGAACACGTAGCGCATCGATGCGACGTAATTGAACACGACCGAAACCGTGAAGGAGATGGTGTTGGAGATAAGATAAGGAACGCCGAAGAACTCGGTGAGCGCCACCATGAGCCCGTAGTCGATCAGAAACGCGATCACGCCCACGATGCCGAACTTCATGAATTGCGCGATGAGCTTTTTCACAGTCCCCTCTTCGTTCAGGTCGATCGGAGATTGATCCCCTTTGAAGATCCCCTGGAATTTCCGTTGGTAAAAAACAAGGCCAAAGCAAAAAAGTTACTTTGGCCTCGCGATTCGTTGGTGCCCCCAACGGGTATTTAACCCGTGTTTCCGCCTTGAAAGGGCGGCGTCCTAACCGCTAGACGACCGGGCCACGTTATATG
>ERZ1034952.408-NODE-408-length-40363-cov-30.118488_pt1 | contig 40363 bp, 39 predicted proteins | sample MGYA00520625_ERZ1034952 | MGnify/ENA primary metagenome ERZ1034952 (study PRJEB33766, sample SAMN09781773) | gut metagenome | biome: gut microbiome | host: Homo sapiens | place: Madagascar | study: EMG produced TPA metagenomics assembly of the PRJNA485056 data... | reverse complement strand
TTTTCTGGCGATTATATTAGGAATGATGATTTTTATTAGTGCTTTTTTGGTTGCTGTTTTTTATTGCGATTATAAAAAACATCTTGAAAGAGCTAAAAGGCAGAAAGTATGGTTTCATAATAATAAGTTAAATATTAAGTTTGTTCCGGTTAGTGGTTTTACATGGGGAGCAATCGAACATCATTCGTACCATTATGTTGTTGAAAGCATTAATAATATTCAAATGAATGATAGGTTTATACTAGTTAATGGAAATATATTTTTAACAGAAAATGATAACGGAAGAAAAAAACAAAATATATTAACTGAAATTAAAATTCCAAGAACGTTTTTAAACGAAGAAAAAATCTTACAACTCAAGGAGGACTATCATGAATGATAACATGTTGTATTTAAAGGAATTAAATGAACAGGGAAAAACTTTGTTTTCTTGCGATAAATATCAGGAAGCAATAAAAAAATATGAAAAAGCAATAAGTGTTGATCCAATGTATATTGATACATATTTTAATGCTTGCGAGGCTTATATTATGGCAGATAAGTTTGATGAAGCAAAAAATATGATGAACAAAGTGTTATTGATTGAAAAAAATAATGGAATTGCATATTTTCATTTGGGAAATATTTCACTATTAGAAGAAAAGTTTGATGAAGGACAATTATACTATGCAAAAGCAATAAATAATGGATATGACAACTCGCAAATATATATGAATTTAGCATCTGTTGCAGAGGAAAATGATGATTATGAAAAAGCAGTTGAAATGTATACTAAAGCAATAGCAAGAGATAAATTGTTTTATCCAGCTAAAATTAGAAGAATTCAAATATATATGATGGTAAACAAAAACGTTGAGGCATTGAATTCGTGCGATGACTTGATTGAAACGAATCCAAATATTTTTGAGGGTCATCATCTTAAATTTGTTATTTTAGTGACGAGTAATAGATTTGAAGAAGCAGAGAAAGTATTAGATAAAGCTCAAAAAATGTTTCCTGATGATCAAGGGTTTATACTTGATAGAGTAAAACTGTATGAACTTCAAAACAAACTTCAAGATGCATTGGAATTGATTGAAACTATTGATACTGCAATTGTTCCTATAGAAGTAATCAGTATTGAAAAATCAAATCTATATTTAGCTTTGGGAAAAGTAAAGGAAGCAAAAGATTTGTTAGAAACTTGTAGTTCAAGTAAAGAAAATTCTCAAGTCGAAAGATCACTTCTCATTATTTATCTGGATGAAAAAGAATACGAAAATGTTTTAAAATCATCCAATAAAATTATAAAAATGGAAGAATATGATTCAGCTTATTTTATGGCATTATACTATAAAGCATTTTCTCTTAAAATGTTAGGAAGAAATTCTGAGGCTGTAGAGGAATACAAAAATGCGTTGCAAATTATGCAACAAGCTTGTTCAATTAATAGCGGTGTTCTTGATTTGTATATTTACAGGGCAATTTGTTACAACGAAATCGGTAATATTGAGAAAGCGTTAGAAATGATAGATTACATCGAAACTGTTGATGAAAATAATGCTGAAACTCATTATTTAAAATATTTGATTTATAAAGAAAGTGATCCTGATAGGTCTTTAAATGAATTAAAAATTGCGAAAACGAATAATCCTGAAGTAGCAAAACTTTTTTCCGAATAATATGGGAGGTGCTTATTTTATGGCTAAAACACATATTACAATTGATCTAGGAAAGTTAACTAATGCAATTTCAAATTATGAGATTATAATAAGCGATTTTGAACAAGCGGTTAAAGAAACGGAAGAAGCAATTAAAACTTTAAAATCAAGTGGATGGAAATCTAGTGCAAGTACCCAGTATTTTTTAACGTATGAAAATACTTGGAAAAAGAATATGAAAAAAAGGATAGAAGTCATCAAACATTTAAAAAAATGTTTAGAAAAGGCAAAAAATGAATATCAAGGCATTTATGATGAGATGAATCAGCTTGATAGTGCGTTGAATTGACGTATTAGATAGAATATAATAATATGAGGAGGTGAAAATATAATGGCAGCTCGTATTACAATTACTCCTGAAGAGTTGAGAACAGCTTCTAGTAACTTTACAACAAAAGCTGGGGAAATTAGAGAAATATTGACTTATTTAAGAAATGAAGTTAACAGACTTGAGAGTACATGGGATGGTGCAGCTCAAGACCAATTTTTCTTGACTTATGAAGAAATGGCTAAGACAATGGATCAATTTCCTGAAGTAGTTGATGGTATCAGTCAACAACTTAGCGCTGTTGCTCAAACTCTTGAAGAAACAGACCAAGCTCTTGCAGACTCACTTAAGGGCTAATAAGAGGTATCAAACAGCAGCTTTGCTGCTGTTTGATCAGTTAAAGAGGAAATAATTATGGGATTTTTTTTACAAATTATAGGTATTATACTTGCCTTATCATCTTTAATAGTCGGAATTGTTGTAATAAAGACAGGAGCAAAATCTTCTGTTCCGGTTATATTACTCATACTTGCTTTGACATTGATTTCTGTTGGTAGAAAAATCAATAAATAATATATTGCATTTCTTTTTATAAAGATATATTATATTTATGTGAGAAAATAAGTTATAAATACGTTTATTGATATAATAATTATTCTATAAATTAAAAAAATATCGATATATTCGACATTTATCAACAATTATTTTGTTGTTATAATACACAAAAAATAGAAAAAAATCTTGTCGCGATAGTATATTGTTACCTTCGACAAGATGTGTTATACTTTAATCATGAAGTTATGTCTTTGGAATCTTCAAAATAGAATTGCTTATGACAGACTCATTTTTAGCTAAAGTGAAAATTGAATATCGTGGAATGCAAACACGTGGCTTAAGTTGCTTTTATCCGTTATGCGATGTCATATTCGGTTATAGTAATGTGCTTGATTCTCTGAATAAAGCCAATGAAAATTCTCGTATAGTTAATTGTAGAATTTCTACGAATTGTTGAATGAATATAAATAATCACATCGATTATATCTAATCGGTTTTGTAATCAAAATCAAGTTGTAGTATTATTTTGACCTTTCATAAATGCTTTTCGCTTAATATTTCTGATCGAAATTTTTAAGTAAAAATTAAACATAAACGAGGTAATTGACTATGTATTAAGTTTATTGTGATAAATGCGGCGTCAATAGGTGTCATATGTTGGACATTGAGTTAAACAATGGTGAGTATCAAGCTGTTATTTTCGATGATAAAAAATTTGCAATAACTACAATAAAACGAATTGGATGCTCTTGTAAACTATCAATTGGTATTATGAATGTTTCTACAAAGGAACTAATAAACCCTCATAATTCTATTCTTCTTGAAAGATTTGAAAATGAGGAAGCAATTTAATCAAGGCTTTGTATTGAGCTGAAATCCACCGTTTATAACGAGTGAATATTGCCAAACATTGATTAACAGGGGAACCTGTTTTTCGTGCTTGGCTTTTATTATTTTGATTTTGAGGTAAATCTCGTGACATATAGATGTGAATTATGTCCTCAAAATTGTAGATTAATGGACTTTAATTATTCTTCTGAAAAAATAAAATTGATTGTTAAGCGTTGTGAACCAAATAATGCTTTTATTTCATTTAAAATAAAAGGATGTAAAATGATTCATCATCTTGGCGTTCTTGATATTGAAAAAAATGTTTACCTCAATCCGTTTGAGGTTGACTACATACTATAAGATGATACTGAGTAAAAGTGAATTTAATAGCAACTAAGTCCAGACGTCAAAACACTATATGTGTTTTGACGTTTTTTAATTTATATGAAAATAGTAATGTGTATGTTCTAAATACTTTTACTTTGTAAATAGGATATTTCCAAATTTGAATAAAATGCATTTATGTGAATACTTCCTATAGTTAATGAAATTTAGTGCTTGATTCAACAACAATGTTTATAATATTATCATTTTATAATAGTTGATTGTTATTCCTTTAAGGAGGGTTACAAGTGAATAAATATGTTTGTAGCTCTTCTTGGGCTAAAAAAAGAAAATAGAAGTTTGTTTAGCCCCCCCTTGCCACAGTTTTCTAAAGCTCTATCAGAAGTGTATTTTCCAAAATATGATATATCAGATGGTGGCGTTTTTGAACGTGTAACTAAATTATCAAGAGACATATATAAGCAAATAATTGACGATCCTTGTCTTATTTATAGGACAGCCCTGATTTTTGTTTAATATGGAAATTTTTTCATTCTCCCGTTCGTCTTGCAAATTGTGTTTATATATGTTACACTTACTATGAGTTAACACCTACTATTCAGTGTGACACTTACTATGCAGTGTAGCACTTACTATTTAGTGTGACACTGCCGACTGAATAATTGACAATATAACAATGAAAAGAGGTAAATATATGATTTGTAAAAATTGTTCAACTAATTATGATGACAATGCCCCTTACTGCCCATACTGCGGCGCACCTAATGATATGGCTCATGGCGGTCAACAAAGCCAAAATGAATATTATAACCCAAATGCACAGCAGGGCGGTCAATATTATTACAATGGTCAGCCGAATACGCAGCAACCTAATTATCAATATCAGCAGCAGGATATGAATTACAATCCTCAGCAGATGAATACTGAGCCTACTAAGGAAAAGATTGTAGCAGGTTTGCTTGCAATATTAATTGGCACTTTAGGTATTCATAAATTTTATCTCGGATATACTAAAAGCGGCATTATTATGCTTCTTGTATCACTTCTTACTTTTGGAGTCGGCGCACCTGTTATGGCTGTAATTTCGCTTATTGAGGGCATACTTTATTTAACAAAGTCAGACGCAGAATTTTATCAAACCTATGTTCAAAACAGGAAGGAATGGTTTTAAAATATGGTTTTGAAAAGCAAAACTAAAAATAAAATTGCAATAAGTGCCGTTTCAATTGCGATTGTTGCGGCGGCTTTAATTTGCATTTATCATTTTTTCTTTTCAACTGCGGCAATTAAAGGCGAAAAGCTTATGGGTGAATACCCCTCGCCAAATTCAGCTTATACCGTTGAAATTTATCAAAATGACGGCGGCGCAACTACCGGTTATGCAGTTCTCGGCGTTTTGCGTAAAAAGTCCGATTCCTCATACGCTCGCAATATTTATTGGGAAAATAATACCAACAGCGCAGAGGCTCAATGGATTGACGATGATACAGTCATAATCAACGGCAGGAAAATCCAAAACGTCCTAAAGGATAAATACGATTTTAGGTATAGTAAGAATTAATTATTTTTCCTTAAAGGCTTGTAATTAAACAAATTCTGTAGGGGCGACCATTGGTCGCCTGCAAATAAATTTTTGCATAAAAAAAACCGAGTAGGTCTCAGACTTACTCGGTTTCTTTTTACAATTCAATTTTATCAAGCGGGGTTATATTTAAACTTTTTAGATATTTTTTCGCTCTTTCAAGGTTTTCTTTATCATCATAAACATTAGGATTGTGAGCGTCAAGACCAATAACAACGTCATTTTTGACTTCACTTACAATCTGCCAAAAATCCTTGTTAGGATAATTTCGCTTGTCCGTATATCCCAAAAAGTTAAATTCAAGCGGAATATCAAGCTTTTTAAGCTCATTTGCCATATATGTCATTTTTTGAATATAAAGCTTATTGTCGCCCTTGAAATTAATCAAATCGGGGTGCGCAATATATGTGAAAAGCCCGCTTTTAGCGCCGAGAATTACCTGACTTATATATTTGTCAAGCACGGCAGGCGACTTAGTAGGTGAATCTGAATATATTGCATAATCCTCATATTCATTGTCAACATAATGCTGACCTAAAATCAAATAATCGTAATCAAGACTTTTTAAAAACTCAATTTCCCTGTCAATAAGCCTCGGATAATATTCGAGCTCAAAGCCAAGCTTAATATCAATTTTTCCTTTGTATTTTTCCCTAAGTTCTTTTATGCTGTCAGCGTAATTTTGTGCTTCACTTGGAAGCATTCTGAAACTGCTGACATAACCGTTTGGAAAAAGATACGGTGCATGGTCGGAAAAGCCGATTAAATCATATCCGTTTTCAATCGCTTTGATTACATATTCCTCGTCAGTGCCTTTTGCGTGGTGGCAACGGTACGTATGTGTGTGAAGATTAAACATTTATTTCACGCTTTCGATAAATTTGATAAAGCCTGCTTTACCCTCGTCATTGCGAGAATAAACGCCGCACTGCTCAAGAATAGAAGTAAATACGATTCCGATTTCTTTTTGCAAAATCTCCTCGCAATTGTCTGCTGTAATGTCGTACTTATCCATAATCATATCAGCCCACTGCTTGTGGCTTGCTATAGCCTCAATTGAGCCTATGTCCTTACCCGACACCATTGCGTCTTTAAGAAGCGCCATTTCGCCTTTAAGACGGCTTGGAAGCACTGCAAGGCCCATAACCTCGATAAGACCGATGTTTTCTCTTTTGATATGGTGATATTCAGGGTGCGGATGGTAAAATCCTAAAGGACATTCCTTAGTGGTAATATTGTTTCTTAAAACTAAGTCAAGCTCAAATTTGCCGCCCCTCATTCTTGCAATCGGGGTGATGGTGTTGTGCTTTTCACCATCCGTTTCGGCATAAATGAATGAGTCCTCGTCTGTATATCCTCTCCAAGCGGTGAGAATTTTATCTGCAAGCTCAACAAGCTCGAGCTTATCCTCGCTTGCAATTCTTATAACGCTCATAGGCCATTTAACTATGCCTGCTTTAACGTTTTCATAGCCTTTAAATTTAACCTCTGTTTCAATTGGCGCTTTAGCCATTGCAAATTCATAGTTTCCGCCTTGAAAATGCTCGTGAGTGAGGATTGAGCCGCCAACAATAGGCAAATCTGCATTTGAGCCTACAAAGTAGTGAGGGAAAAGCTCAACAAAATCAAGAAGCTTTTCAAATGCGCCTTTGTCTATTTTCATAGGTGTGTGCTCGGCATTAAATACTATGCAATGCTCGTTGTAGTATACATAAGGCGAATACTGCATAAAGAAATCGTCGCCGCCGAGTACCATAGGAATAATTCTGTGGTTTTGACGTGCGGGATGGTTAATACGTCCTGCATAGCCCTCGTTTTCCTTGCATAAAAGGCATTTTGGGTATGATGCATTTTTCATTTTAAGCGCTGCGGCAATGGCTTTAGGGTCCTTTTCAGGTTTTGAAAGATTTATTGTAATGTCAATGTCGCCGTACTCTGTTTCAGTAATCCACTTTAAGTCATTTTTAATTCTGTATCTTCTTATGTAGTCGCTGTCTTGGCTTAATTTGTAGTAAAAATCTGTAGCCGCCTTAGGTGACTGTTCATAAAGAGAGTTGAATTTGTTGATAACATAGCTTGGCCTCGGAGTGATAAGACCCATAATTTTAGTGTCAAAAAGGTCACGGTAAACAACGCTGTCCTCACAAAGTCCGTTTTCAACCGCATAATCAAGAATAACGGCTAAAATCTTTTCAAGGTCGCTTTCCTTTGCTTCACTTTCTTCATAAGTGTCAAGCTTTAAAGCCTCGCAAACTCTGTTGATTGCCCAAATTTCGTCCTCTGCTTCAAGCATTTTATTGTCAATGCCGTATTTAACAAGTGATTTTATTGCTTCAAAAATATTCATAGCTATCTCTCTTTTCTGATTTTTCGTGTATATTATAATGTTTATCTAAATTATTTTCAATAATATTAAGCAAATTTTGTCAATTTTTTTTGCAAATTTATTGTGATATTTCAATTGTATTTGTTTTATTCCTATGCTATAATTTATTCGAGGTGATTTTATGGATAATCTTAATCTTTTCAGCGATAAGGCTGATAATTACGTTAAGGCTCGACCGAGCTATGCGCCTGCTTTGCTTGATAAGCTTGAAGAATACGGCTTAAAAAAAGGGAGCGCTGTTGCCGATATTGGCTCGGGTACAGGTATTTTCACCCGCCAGCTTTTAGATAAGGGAGCAAAGGTTTTTGCCGTTGAGCTGAATGATAAAATGCGCCAAAAGGCTGAGACTTCACTTGAAAAATTTAATAATTTTATAAGTGTTAATGCAAGCGCCGAGGCGACCTCTTTGGCGGATAACAGTGTCAATTTTGTCACCTGCGCTCAGTCCTTTCATTGGTTTGATAAGGAAAAATTCAAGATTGAATGTAATAGAATTTTAAAGCAAGACGGATACGTTGCGCTTATTTGGAACACGAGAGATATGAGCAGCGAAAGTGTAAAAGAACTTTCAAATTTAACAAGTAAGAATTGCCCTAAATTCGTTGGCTTTAACGGCGGCACACGAGTTAACGAAGAGATGATAAGTGAATTTTTTGACGGCAAATACGGTTATTTTGAATTTGACAATCCTCTTGAATATGACGAGAAAAAGTTTATTGAGCGTTGCCTTTCAAGTTCGTATTCACCTAAAGAGGGTGACGAAAATTATTCGCCTTATGTTGCAAACTGTAAGGAATTTTTCGAAAAATCCCAAAAAGACGGAATATATAAAATGCCTAATGTGTCAGTCCTTTATATTGGTAAGACTTAATTAAAAATCCCACAGAAGCCTATTCTGTGGGATTTTTTTATATCAAATCTTTGATTTTATATTTTTTAAACAAAATAAACGAACTCGGCTCGGATTCGTACAAAATTCCTATGTGCTCATCATCAATTCTCGTAAGGCAGGAATAGGCGAAAAAGCCTTTGTTTACCTCGGTTTCACTGTACCAATTAATGCCTGCCACTCTGCCCTTAGCCTTGTAGAATTTGCCGACGGTAATCACACCGTTTGAGCGTGTTTTGTCATTGGGATGCGAGCAAAAAACATAGTCACCGATGCTGATTACACTCTTTTGGCATTTTGGGGCATAAAGGTCTGTTTTGCCTGCGTTTATCCACGTTTTGCCGTCATCGTAGGAGATTGACATAGGCGTTTTGCCGTATTTTTTTGCCCTGCCAAGCCCGATTATTGCGCCGCTCGGCGCTTGCACCATTTGCCATTCGTCAACATTTTCGGCATAAGGGTGACCCGCCATTCTGTGCCAATTTTCGCCGTCGTCAATTGAGTAAATTGATACAGTCTGCTTTCTGTCAACATAAAGCGGCATGATAACTCTGCCTTTGTGAGTGGTAAGTCCTGCACCCGGCGCAACGCCTAAAAATGTTCCGTCCTGCTTAATTAAAACCTGACCTGTAATGTCCTTCGGCTTGCTCCAGGTTTTGCCGTTGTCCGAGCTTCTCAAAAGATATAAATAACTTCTTTTCGGTGCCTTGAGAGGTGCACCGAATGTTGTTTTTGCCCCGGCTTCGTTAATATTTGACGGCGATTTGCCATTTAAATGAATATTGCCGAGATAAGCCTCACCGCTATATAATTCTCCGCTTTCATAGTCAACGGTCATACCCGTATCTGTGTATCGGTGGTTTAGCACGTGACCGCTTTTGTCTATAACGTAAAATTTTCCGTCTCTGTCATAAAGAGTAGGGCGCATTTCTTTATTGTAAAGCGCATAAGGCGCTTTCTTTTTGTCAAGTATGTTTCTTTTGTGAAGTCCTTTGCATTCGGGATAAAAATCAACCAAAAGCAATACGTCGCCGTTTGGAGCAATTGCCATGCAAGGGTCAATGTAAAAAGCAGAGCCGTAACACTCGTCGCTGAGCATTGTTTTTCTTGCGGGCGGTATAGCAATAATTTGAATGTCGCTCCACGTCTCTCCTCCGTCCTCGCTTCTTCTTATCGCAAGCTCAATATATCCCCAGTCAGCACCGCAGCTTTGCCTGTCAATAGCAGCAATAAGCGTGTTGCCGCTTCTGATAAGGCTCGGAATACGAAACGCATTTCCGCCGTTTGAAGCGTCGCTCAGTCTTGTTAATTTTTTGTCTAAAAAATCAGGATTGTTTCCGCAAAATATTACTTTTTCACCGCTCATAATTAAGACCTCTAAAATATTTTCTGAAACTATAATATCATAAGCTGAATTTTTTTGAAAGAGTATTTTATAAAACACTTGAAAATCTTTCCTTAAACAGTTACAATATAATGGAAATATTAAAGAAAAGGAGGAATTGTAATATGCTTTGGGAACTTAAAAAGATTTGGTACAGAATTTACCAGAGAGTTTTTAAGGTTGCAATGTGTTTTATGGATTGGTCCGAGCCTCAACTTCTTGAAGGCGCAGGCAGTGTTCTTAAATTGCCTGAGTTCATAAAGAGCAAAGGTGTCAACAAGGTTTTAGTCGTGACTGATAAAGGGCTTATGAGCTTAAATCTTCTTGATCCTTTATTCAAGAAACTGGAAGAAGTTGGAGTAGAGTACGTTGTTTATGACGGTGTTCAGCCTAACCCTACTATCCCTAACATTGAAGAATGTAAGGATATGTATGTTCAAAACAACTGTCAGGGCATTATAGCATTCGGCGGCGGTTCTTCAATGGACTGCGCTAAGGCAGCAGGTGCAAGGGTTGTAAAGCCTAAGCAGTCTGTTCGTGCTATGAGAGGTCAGCTTAAAGTTCATAAGGCACTTCCGCCGTTCTTCGCTGTTCCTACAACAGCAGGTACAGGTTCGGAAACAACTGTAGCAGCAGTAGTTACCGACCCTGAAACTCACGAGAAGAATGCCATTAACGATACTTGTCTTAGACCTAAGTACGCTGTACTTGACCCTGAGCTTACAGTAGGCTTGCCGCCTCATATTACTTCTACAACAGGTATGGACGCTCTCACTCACGCAGTTGAGGCTTATATCGGTAAGAGTAATACTAAGGATACAATCAGGGAAGCCGAAGAAGCTACAAAGCTTATTTTTGACAATATCGAAGAGGCATACAATAACGGCAAGGACCTTGAGGCAAGAGGTAATATGCTTAAAGGCTCATACCTTGCAGGTCGTGCATTTACTCACGCTTATGTAGGTTATGTTCACGCTATTGCTCATAATCTCGGCGGCTTATACGGCACACCTCACGGCTTGGCTAATGCGGTTATTTTACCTTATGTTCTCGATTACTATGCAGACGCAGCTTATCCTCAGCTTGCAAAGCTTGCAGATATCGTAGGCGTCGGCAAAGGACTTGACACAGCAGGCAAGGGCAAGGCATTTATTGAGGCTATCAGAACTCTTAATAAGAATATGAATATTCCTGAAAAGTTCGATTTCATCAAGGAAGAAGATTTACCTATTCTTATTGAGCGTGCTCTTAAGGAAGGTAATCCGCTTTACCCTGTACCTAAGATTATGGATAAGAAGGATTGCGAAGCAGTTATTCGCTCCTTTATGGCTTAATCTCAGTATATTTAATATACATAAAATAATAGACAGTCGATTAATTTCGGCTGTCTATTTCTGTTTTTGTCGTTAAATTACTTGAATATATTGTCAAAATATGCTATATTTTATGTGTATAGTTACGTTTAAACTGTTTATTTTATTTACTTGGGTGAATTATGATGAAAAAAATTACTTCTTTGATTATAGTTCTTGCTATGCTTGTGACTACTCTTTTTTGCTTTAATGTAACGTCGGCGTTTGCCGCTAAACCAACGAGCGGTACGTGTGGCAATAATGTTAAGTGGAATTTGAACACTACTACGGGTGTTCTTACTCTTACGGGCAAGGGTGCTACTATGGATTGCGGCGAAACTGCACTTAAAGGACTTGCTCCTTGGAATGAATCAAGAGAATTGATTAAGAGTATTGTAGTCGGCGAGGGTATTACTTCACTCGGTCAGCTTCTTTTCAATAAATGTACTGTTGCCGAGAGCGTTTCCCTGCCGTCAACGCTTACTAAGATGAGCAATACTAAATTTGCAAAATACGGCACATTTCGTGAGTGCACATCACTTAAGTCTGTAACAATGCCTGCCAATCTTGAAATGATTGGTCCGTATTGCTTCCTTGACTGTACTGCGCTTACTACAGTTATTTTAAATGATAAGCTTACTTCTATTGGCAATTATGCGTTCAACGGTTGTACTGCGCTTAAATCAATTAAATTTCCGGACAGCCTTACCTCTATCGGATTAAGCTCTTTTGAAGGCTGCACGGACCTTACTACCGTTACTTACGGTATGGGTATGACCGAAACAGGTAATATGGCATTCAGAAATGCAAGCGTATCTATAATTAATTTTTCATCCACAATTACCGAAATATCACCGTGGAGCTTCTATGGCTGTAACTTTGTTAAACTTGAAATTCCCGAAACCGTAACAAAAATTAATATTCGTGGTTTTGCAAACTGTACCGCTTTGCAGGAGGTTACGGTTCATAATCCAAACTGCGTATTTGACGGTATCGGTCAAACCGATGCAAGCGGCGGTAAAGACCCTTTCAACGGCTCTCAGCAAAGCCTTGTTGTTAAGGGGCACTCAAATTCAACTGCCCAAGCTTATGCTAAAGCAAAGGGCTATAAATTTGTAAGTATTGATGCTTGCGACCATGCTTCTACTCATGAGGTTATTACTCTTGAACCGACATGTACCCAAAAAGGTACTACTACCCAGGTGTGCGACAACTGCGGTTTCGTAGTGTCCAAAGCAGAACTTCCTGCAAAAGGACACACTTATGAAACTGTTGAAACAGAGGATAATACCGCTGTCGACGGGCATAAATATGAATATCAAAAATGCTCTGTATGCAACAATGAAAATACCGTTATTACTCACGTGGCATTTGTTGACGGCTACTATGATTATGAGTGTACCGCCACTTGCACAATGCCGGGCATTGAAAAGAAAACCTGTAAGGTTAACGGTTGCGGCAAGGTTGAACGAAATCCTGTTGTAAAGGCAGGACATAAGATTGAAAATCCAACCGTAACCAAAGCGGCAACCTGTACCGAAGCAGGCGAGGAAAAGGGTAAGTGCTCTGTTTGCGGGAAGGAGGTAACGCAAACCGTTCCTGCTCTCGGCCATACTTTTTCAGATGTAACCGAAACACTTGATAATACAAAAGTTGACGGTCATACTTATGTTGTGAAAACCTGTACCGTATGCAATCAAAAGGAGTCTACTCCTACCCATGTTGCGTGGGTTGAGGGTCAGTATACTTCAACTGTTGTTACCAAGCCGACATGCACGATTAACGGACTTCAAATTGATACCTGCAAAATCTGTAAAGAAGTTAGAAATGTAACTCTCCCTGCTAACGGCGAACACGTTTGGGAGGAAACAAGCAGGACTGCTCCTACCTGCACCGCAGCAGGTAAAATTTATTATAAATGTAAAAACTGTAATCTTACCAAGAGTGAAAATATTGAGGCTTTAGGCCATGATAATGTTCAGCAATCTGTTGTTGAACCTACTTGCACCACAGTCGGATATACTACATATAAATGCTCACGTTGCGGCGCAACTTCTAAGGTAGAAAGTAAGGCATTGGGCCATACGCCTGCAGAGAACAGTTATGTTGTAACCACCGAGCCGACATGCACCACGGCGGGTGCGGCTAATGCTACTTGCGCAAGGTGCGGTGAGAAATATGATGTTGTGCTTGAGGCGCTCGGTCACGATTATGTCGATAATGATACACCGGTTAAGGAACATCCCGGTCATGTTTACAGAATGACTGCGTGCTCACGTTGCAAAAACGTTAAATCTCAGGGCTTTGTTCATACAGAATGGATAGAGGGCGAGTATACAACACAAACACTTATTCAAGGCAGCTGTACCGTTTCTGCAAGGTATCAGGATACCTGCACTTACTGTAATGAAAAGAGAATACGTACCGTTGAGGCGACGGGTAAGCATATTTATTCTTACACGAAATATGACGCAGCTTCTGACAGGCTTGTTTATACTTGTTCGGTTTGCGGCACTGAAAATAAGGTTGCACCGTCGATTGTTAATACTGCATTTATCAGGTTTGTAAACAGTAAAACCGCAGACGTTGCAACAGGCTATCTTTATGACCTTACAAATGACGGTGTGATTAATGCCAAGGACTATGCAGTTCTTAATAAGGCGGTTAAGACGTCAAAATCAAAGACGAAAAACTGATAATTCAAACAGATTTTACCGACAGAGTTTATACTTTGTCGGTATTTTTTTGGAATTTTTTGTATTTGTAACTATTTTTTAATAATATATTTTAATATTAATATTTACTTTACGTTAATTTTATATTATTATATAAAAGAAGAAAAACGACTCTTTTAATCGGAGGTATAAAAATGAGCATTGCTTATAAAAGAATTTTACTTAAACTCAGCGGCGAAGTGCTTGCAGGCGAAAAGAAAACCGGTATTGATAATGATACTGTAGTTACTATTTGCAAATCTGTTAAGAAGATTGCCGATATGGGCGTCGAGGTCGGCATTGTTGTCGGCGGCGGCAATTTTTGGCGTGGCAGAACGAGCGAGCATATGGACAGAACAAGGGCTGACCATATCGGTATGCTTGCAACCGCTATGAACTCACTTGCACTTTGCGACGCACTTGAACAACTCGGTGCAGACGTCAGAGTTCAAACGGCAATTGAAATGCGCCAAATCGCCGAGCCTTATATCCGTAACAAGGCAATACGTCATTTCCAAAAGGGCAGAATTGTTATTTTCGGCTGCGGTACAGGTTCACCGTTCTTTTCAACAGATACTGCCGCTGCTTTGCGTGCGGTTGAAATTAATGCCGATGTCCTTCTTAAGGCTACAAATGTTGACGGCGTTTATGATAAAGACCCTAATAAATTTGACGACGCAGTTAAGTTTGATAATGTAACATTTAAAGAAGTTCTTGCAAAGGATATCAAAGTTATGGATTCAACTGCATTTTCACTTTGTAAGGACAACGATTTGTCAATCCTTGTATTTGACCTTACAGACCCTGAAAATATCGTTAAGGCTGTATCGGGCGAGGCAATCGGAACACTCGTTCAAAACTAAATTTAATCGGACTTTTTAAAACCGTAGGGGCGAACATTGTTCGCCCGAAAAAAACAATAACATTTACTATAGAGAGGTATTCACAATGGAAGCTGTATTTGCTAAAACTAAAGAAAAAATGGATAAGTGCTTAACTTCACTTGAAAGAGATTTTGCCGCAATCAGAGCCGGCAGAGCTAACCCTGCCGTACTTGACAAGGTTATGGTTGACTATTACGGAGTTCCTACTCCTATTAACCAAATGGCAGCTGTAAGTGTACCTGAGGCAAGGCTTCTTGTTGTTCAGCCATGGGACGCATCAACACTTAGAGAAATTGAAAAGGCTATCAATACCGCTGATATCGGTATCAACCCTCAAAATGACGGTAAGGTAATCAGACTTTCATTTCCTCAGCTTACAGAGGAACACAGAAAGAATCTTCAAAAGGATATTTCCAAGAGAGGCGAGGAAGCAAAGGTTGCTATTCGTAACGTTCGCCGTGATGCTATGGACGATATCAAAAAGCTTAAAAAAGATAACGAAATCACAGAGGATGAGCAAAAGGACGGAGAAAAGAAACTCCAGGATATCACCGATGATTTTGTAAAGCAGGCTGATTCTATCACGAAGAAGAAAGAAGAAGAAATCCTTTCAATATAGCTTAGACTTTTTAGTAGGGGCTGCCTGATTGCAGCTCCTTGTTTGCTTTTTATTTAGGAGGAAATTATGGCTCTTTTCGGCAAAAAAAATAACGATAATAACGTTCAATTTGAAATACTCCCTAAAAATATCGGCATAATTATGGACGGCAACGGCAGATGGGCTAAAAAAAGAGCTTTGCCGAGGAGTGCAGGCCATAAGGCAGGTGCCGAGGTTTTTCGCACAATCAGTAAGGAATGCGGCAGGCTTGGCTTGGAAAGCGCAACCTTTTATGCTTTTTCAACGGAGAATTGGAAGAGACCAAAGGAAGAAGTCGACGCTATTATGAGGCTTTTTAAGGATTATCTTCTTGAGGCTAAAAGTGATATCACCGCCGCAGGTGATATGAAAATGAAGTTTATCGGCGAACGTGACGGTATGAGTAAGGAACTTCTTGAGCTTATGGACGAAGCTGAGGAAGATACAAGCGAGCATTGCGGAACGACAATTTATCTTGCAGTCAATTACGGAGGCAGGCTTGAAATTTGCGATGCGGTAAATAAGCTTATAGCCGAAGGTAAAACAAATATTACAGAAAAGGATATAAGCGATAACATTTTTACTCCTCCTGAATGTGACTTGATTATTCGTCCGTCAGGTGAACAGCGTCTTTCAAACTTTATGCTTTGGCAGGCGGCTTACAGTGAATTTTGGTACAGCGACGTGCTTTGGCCTGATTTCAAAATTGATGACCTTCACCAAGCGCTTCGTGATTTTGAAAGAAGAAACCGTCGATTCGGCGGATAAATTGTATGGCATAACTTGCTTTTGCCGAGATTAAATCATTAACCGTATGGCAAAATTGTTGCCCTACTAAACACAAGGAGATAAAATATATGAAACAAAGACTTATTACCGCTGCATGCCTTTTGGCAGTTCTTGCAGTTGTTGTTTGGCAAATAAATACACCCGTTTTGCTTATTGCCGTTGCTTTTCTTTCGGCTGTTGCAAGCGGTGAAATAATGAAATGCGCTAAGGTTGAAAATACTTTTATAAGGGTTGTAGGCATAATCTTTTCAGCCTGCTTCCAGCTTTTTGCAAGCGCAAAAGTGCTTGAGCCTTGGGTAAGCGCTTCAACTTGGGGCAAGGTTATTGACGCTGTTCCTAATATCGTTTATATCATCATTTTGTGCCTTGTATTTTTCCTTGCAATGCTCAAGGATTATGCATACACAACGTTTGAAGATGTGAGCGTATCAATTTTTGCAAGCGTTGCAGTTCCTTTCGGCTTTTCAATTTTTATCAGGCTTCGTGATATGTATGTTGACGAGCAGTTTGGTATTTATCTTATTTTTTATGCGCTTATTTGTGCCCTTGCTACAGATACGGGCGCTCAGCTAATGGGTATGGCATTCGGCAAGCATAAAATGGCACCGAATATTTCCCCTAAAAAAACTGTTGAAGGTGCTTTCGGCGGCTTGATTTTCAGTATGGTATTAAACGCAGTCGCACTTACTCTTTATAATAAATTAGCAGTTAATGTTATCCCTCAAAATATGGCAACGCTTCTTCTTGCAATGGTACTTCCAACCTCATTTATGGGTATGATGGGTGACCTTTCCGCTTCTGTTTTAAAGCGTAATTTTGAAGTTAAGGATTTCGGAAAAATCTTTCCGGGTCACGGCGGAGTAATGGATAGAATGGACTCCTCTCTTTTCACTCTCCCCGTTACATACGCAATTGCTCTTATTGCAAGTAAAATATTTTAAGATTTTATTTAATTGTTTATTGAAAGGTGATACCTTATGAAAAAAATATCTCTTTTAGGCTCAACGGGTTCTATCGGAACACAAAGCCTTGATGTGTGCGAAATGCATGGCTACGACGTTAAATGTTTAACGGCTAATTCAAGAGTTGATATTATGGAAGAGCAGGTTCGTAAGTTCAAGCCGGATATGGTTTGTATGATGAGTGAAGCTGCCGCTAAGGAATTAAAAAGTAAAATCAGCGATACAAATACTAAAGTTGTGTGCGGTATGGACGGACTTATCGAATGTGCAACTTACGATAAAGCCGATACCGTTTTAAATTCCGTTGTCGGAATGGTTGGCTTGCAACCGACTCTTGAGGCAATTAAGGCTAAGAAAACACTTGCCCTTGCAAATAAGGAAACGCTTGTTGCAGGCGGTCACCTCGTTACTAATTTGGCTAAGGAAAACGGCGTTCAAATTCTCCCTGTTGACAGCGAACATTCCGCAATTTTCCAGTCAATGCAGGGTATGCCTAATAAAAAAGCAATTAAAAAAATTATCCTTACAGCGTCGGGAGGTCCGTTTTTCGGCAAAACTCTTGACGAACTTGAAAATGTAACTGCTAAGGATGCACTTAAGCACCCTAATTGGGATATGGGCGCAAAAATAACCATTGATTCTGCTACTATGATGAATAAAGGCTTGGAATTTATAGAAGCAAAATGGCTTTTCGATATGCCTAATGAGGATATCGAAATTGTTGTTCACAGAGAAAGTGTTGTTCATTCCGCAATTGTTTATCAGGATAATTCAATGATTGCCCAGCTTGGTGTTCCGGATATGAGAATACCTATTCAGTATGCGCTGACTTATCCCGAACGTGAGCCAAGCCCTGTTAAAGAGCTTTCGCTTACGGATTACGGAAAACTTACATTCTTTGAACCGGATTATGATACTTTTAAATGTATCAATGTTTGCAAAGAAGCTATTGAACTCGGCGGGCTTCATCCTGCCGCTGCAAACGGTGCAAACGAAGAAAGCGTAAGACTTTTCTTAAACGGTAAAATTAAATTTACAGATATTGCATATCTTAATAATGAGGCAATGAAAAATGCCCCTGAAAAAGAAAACTTTACTCTTGATGATGTCCTTGAAGCAGATAGGGCAGCAAGAGATTATGTAATTGAGGCGGTTAAGTGAATATAACTTCTATTTGGAACAGCGTTTACCCGGTGCTTGTGGCAATTCTCTTTTTTGAACTTATAATAGTAATTCACGAGTGGGGTCATTTTACGGCGGCAAGGCTTATGAAAATTAAAGTTAATGAGTTTTCTGTCGGAATGGGACCTAAGCTTTTGCAGCATAAGGGTAAAAAAACAACATATACTTTAAGGCTTATCCTTTTTGGCGGCTATTGCTCAATGGAGGGTGAGGATAAGGAAAGCGACGATGAAAATGCTTTTGTCAATAAAAAGGTTTGGCAAAGAATTTACGTCGTTATCGCAGGTGCATTGATGAACCTTGTTTTGGGCCTTGTAATCGTTCTTGTTCTTGTTTGCTCGCAAAACCTTGTCGGCACTACCGAGGTCGCTAAGTTTGACGATAATGCAGTCAGTCAGTCTTACGGTTTGCAGGTGGGCGATAAAATCAAAAGCATTGACGGTATGCGTGTTTATACCACAAATGACGTAACTACAGGCTTTTCAAGATGCTCTAATGAAAATGTCAATCTTGTTGTTGAGCGTGACGGCAAGGATGTAAAGCTTAAAGTTAAATTTAATACAGAGGATTATGAGGGCCATACTTATACAGTTATGGATTTTTGGCTCAGGGGTGTTAAAAAAACTCCTGCAAATGTTATTTCCCAAACAGGTAAGGAATTTGTTTCTTATGCCAGAATGGTATTTTTATCCCTTCACGATTTGCTTGTCGGTCGCTACGGTATATCCGATATGAGCGGTCCGGTCGGTGCGGTCAGTGTTGTTTCAACTGCTGTTAAAACCTCAATGTATTCAATGCTCAGAATAATGGCTATTTTGACTGTAAATGTAGGTCTTTTCAATTTATTTCCTATTCCTGCGCTTGACGGCTGGCGTTTGTTTGTGCTTTTGGCAGAGGGAATAACGAGGAAAAAGCTTCCGCAAAAGGCGGAGTATTTAATCAATGCTGTCGGTCTTGCGGCACTTCTTTTATTGATGTGCTTTGTAACCTTCAGCGATATAACAAAATTGTTTTAAACTTAAATTCAGGTGACTGTTATGGAAAGAAGAAAAAGTAAAAAAATAAAGCTTGGCAATACCTTTATCGGCGGTGACAGCCCCATTCTTGTTCAAAGTATGCTCAATATCCCCACAAGTAATATTGACGGTTCAGTGGAGCAGGCTAAGGAACTTGCAGCAGCAGGCTGTCAGGTTATCCGTTTTGCAATTCCCAATGAGGACGCATTAAATCTTATTGAACCTATTAAAAAAGCTGTGGACGTTCCTTTGGTAGCCGATATCCATTTTGATTATAAGCTTGCACTCGGTGCGGCTGAAAGAGGAATTGATAAAATCAGAATTAATCCCGGCAATATCGGTGATGATTCACGTGTTAAGGCAGTTGCCGATATTTGCAAGCAGAAAAATATTCCTATTCGTATTGGCGTCAATTCAGGCTCGCTTGAAAAGCATATTCTTGCAAAATACGGCTCGCCTACACCTGAGGCTATGGTTGAATCAGCGCTTTATCACGCTAATCTTCTTGAAAAATTCGATTTTGACGATATCGTGATTTCTATTAAGTCTTCTAATGTTGAAACTATGATTAAGTCGTATGAGCTTGCGGCGCAAAAGTGCGATTATCCGCTTCATCTCGGTGTTACGGAAGCAGGTACCGAAAGAATGGGAATTATCAAATCCGCTGTCGGTATAGGCTCGCTTCTTACTCACGGTATCGGCGATACAATTCGTGTAAGCCTTACCGATGCACCTGTTAAAGAGGTGTTTGCCGCATTTGATATCTTAAAGGCAATCGGTCTTAAAAATGACAGCCCTTATCTTATTTCCTGCCCGACTTGCGGCAGAACGAAGATTGACCTTGTCGGCCTTGCAAAGCAGGTTGAGGAGAGATTAAAGGACTGCAAAAAACCGATTAAGGTTGCCGTTATGGGCTGTATAGTTAATGGACCCGGTGAGGCAAAGGAAGCCGATATCGGAATTGCAGGCGGCGACGGATGCGGACTTATCTTTAAAAAAGGCGAAATTCTCCGCAAGGTTGATGAAAAAGATTTACTCGATGAGTTAATGAAGGAAATTGATAAATTATAATGAATAGATTTGCAGACTATTTTTCAAATTACGTTAATGACGATACAATTACATATATAGGAAACGGTGATATTACTTCCTTTACCGTGTCACGTCAAGACAGGGAGCTTGCAATCGGTCTTGATTTGGAAAGCTTTATTGATTACGGCATTATTGAAAATTCTCAAAACCAAATTGCAAGGGCAATGGAACTGAAAAAAGTTCATATCAACCCACGCTTTCCGAAAAGTGAGTTCTCGCTTGACAATATCGAAAGAATACTTGAATATGTTAGGCACGAATCTCCTGCGGCTAACGGCTTTTTTGACGGCTGTGAGGCGGAACTTGAGGACAGAACGCTTACGCTTTGCCTCAAAAAAGGCGGCAAGGACGTGCTTGAATCGCAAAAGGTTGACCGTGCGATTGCAAATAAGATTTATGAACTTTTCGATTTGGATTTTGTTGTTATTTTTCTTGAAGTTCAGGCTTTTGATATCGAAAAGGCAGTGCAAAAGGCTGTTGAGGAAAGGCGAGCAGAGGAGCAGCATAAAAAGGAAGAGGAAGAAAAAAACGTCAACCACGAGCTTTGGGACGAACTTCCTGTTTTTAAAGATACACTTAAAAAAATATACGGCAAGGCAATTCACGAAAAGCCGAAGAATATTGCCGATGTTTCAACCGAGGACGGCTATATAACCGTTTGGGGTGATGTGCTTAAAACAGAGGTACGTGAAACAAAGAGGGGAACAAGCAAGATTTTCGATTTTGATATATCTGATTACACCTCCTCAATTACAGTTAAAATGTTTGACGATAAGCGTGTTATTGACCCACTTGTTGATAAAATAAACGAGGCAGGCACTCTTGTCATTTCCGGTGGCTATCAGTTTGATACATTTTCAAATCAATATGTTCTTCGCCCTTACGCAATTGCGAGCATTAAAAAGGCTGAGAAAACAGATGATGAGCCTGAAAAAAGAATTGAACTGCATATGCATACCTCGCTATCTGAGATGGACGCCATTTCATCTCCGACGGCTCTTGTTAAGCAAGCTATTAAATGGGGGCATGAGGCTGTGGCTATAACTGACCACGGTGTAGTTCAGGCACTTCCTGAGGCTTATGCCGCTTCCGGCAAGGGCAGTAAAATTAAACTTATTTTAGGTATGGAGGGATATCTTGTTGATGACGAAAAATATCCCGACTTCCTTAATATGAAAACAAATCAATATGAACGCTATCATATTATCTTCCTTGTAAAAGAGGATACTTCTATGGATGAATCTATCCCTAAGGAAGAAAGAAAATACGGCAGAAAAAATCTTTATGAAATGATTTCTGCATCCAATGTTAAATATTTCAAAAAACGTCCGCTTATTCCCAAATCTCTTTTGAGAAAGAAAAGAGACTGCATTATTGTCGGCTCTGCATGCGAGCAGGGTGAGGTTTATCAGGCAATTTTAGATGATGTAGACGAGGACAAGCTTGAGGAAATCGCATCTTTTTACGACTATCTTGAAATTCAGCCAAACGGTAATAACGCTTTTATGCTCAGAACGAGCGACCAGGAATACGTTACTAATAAGCGTGGCGAGGAAAAGAAAAATCGCTATTGGAGAGTAAACAGCGAAGAAGATTTAATAAATATTAATAAGAAAATTATTGCTTTGGGCGATAAACTCGGTAAGCTTGTTGTTGCTACGGGTGACGTTCATTTCTTGAGCGAACATGACGCAAAATTCCGTGCAATCATTATGGCTTCAAAGGGCTTTGACGATGCGGATAATCAACCCCCGCTTTATTTTAAAACCACACGTGAAATGCTTGATGATTTCGCTTGGGCAGGGGACAGAGCAAGAGAATTTGTTATTGATAATCCTAAAAAAATTGCCGACAGCATTATGGATAATATTCCGCCTATTCCTCCGGGAACATTTCAGCCGCATATCGACGGCGCTAATGAGGAACTTACGGAAAAATGCTGGAATATGGCTAAGGATTTGTACGGCGACCCTGTTCCCGAATATGTTGCAAACAGGCTTCAGCGTGAACTTGATTCAATCATAGGTCACGGTTTCGGCGTACTTTATGTTATCGCAAAGCGTCTTGTTGAGGAAAGCGAAAGAAACGGCTACTTGGTCGGTTCAAGAGGTTCTGTCGGCTCGTCGCTTGCTGCTCACTTCGGCGGTATATCAGAGGTTAATCCGCTTGCACCCCATTATTATTGCAAAAAATGTAAGCACAGCGAATTTTTCTTGAACGGCGAATACGGTTCAGGTTTTGACCTCCCTTCCAAGAATTGCCCTAATTGCGGCACTCCTATGAAGCGTGACGGTCACGAAATTCCGTTTGAAACCTTCCTTGGCTTTGACGGCGATAAGGAGCCTGATATTGACCTTAACTTCTCCGGCGAGTATCAGTCCCGTTCTCACAGATTTACAGAGGAACTTTTCGGTAAGGAATATGTGTTCAAAGCAGGTACTATGGCAACGGTTGCCGATAAAACCGCTTATGGCTATGTTATGAAATATCTTGACGAGCGTGGTATTCAAAACGTTACTCCGAGAGCTGAGATTGACAGATTGACGGTCGGCTGTACAGGCATTAAGCGAACAACGGGTCAGCACCCGGGCGGTATGGTTGTTGTTCCCGATAAATACACCGTTGAGGATTTCACTCCTATTCAGTATCCGTCAAATGACGAATCTAAGGGTACATACACAACCCACTTTGACTTTAAAAACTCGCTTCACGATACACTTTTGAAGCTTGACGAGCTTGGGCACGATAATCCTACTCTTTATAAATATCTTGAAGATTCAACGGGTATTCCCGTTATGGATGTTGATTTGTCAGATCCTCTTTTGTATCAGCTTATCACATCTACCGAGCCTATCGGTGTTTCGCCTGAGGATATAGATTGCCAAACAGGTACTCTTGCAATTCCTGAAATGGGTACGCCGTTTGTTATCGGTATGCTTCTTGAGGCTCAGCCTAAAACATTTGCCGACCTTTTGCAGATTTCGGGTCTTTCCCACGGCACAGACGTTTGGCTCGGTAATGCTCAGGAGCTTATTCAAAACGGTACGTGCACGATTTCCGAGGTTATAGGATGCCGTGACGATATTATGACCTATCTTCTCCATAAGGCTGAAAAGTATGAAAGAGAAACGGGAAAGGAATCACCGCTTAAAAAGAAGGATTGCTTTAAGATTATGGAATATACCCGTAAGGGTAAAGCACCTAAGGAGCTTCCGCCTTATGAGGAGGCAATGAAGGCGGTAGGCGTTGAACAGTGGTATATTGATTCCTGCTATAAGATTAAATATATGTTCCCTAAGGCTCATGCTGCGGCTTACGTTATTGCCGCTTTGCGCCTTGCATGGTATAAAATACATAAGCCAATCCATTTCTATTCCGCTTACTTTACGGTTCGTGGCGGTGCTATTGATGCTGTTGCGGCAGTTCAGGGTAAGGCGGCTGTTAAAAAGAAAATGGAGGAGATTAAGCTTAAGGGAAACGATAAAACCGCAAAAGATGAGAGTACATATATCGTTCTTCAAATCGTTATTGAAATGCTTGCAAGAGGTATTGAATTTTTACCTGTCGATATTTATAAATCAGATGCAAGAATTTACAAGATTGAGGACGGAAAAATCAGGCTTCCGTTTGGTGCGGTTGACGGTATAGGTGAAAATGCGGCTATATCTCTTGCAAAAGCACGTGAGGACGGCGGTGGTGACTTCTTGTCCTATGACGATTTGATGGCAAGAGCAGGTGTCGGCAAGAGCGTTTGCGAGGCACTCAAAAATGCAGGTGCGCTCGGCGATATGCCGGAATCTAACCAAATTTCGCTTTTTTAATCCATTATTTAATGTAATAAATATAAATATTTATTAATTTATCTTGACATTGACGTTGTAGTATGTTAGCATATTAACACTCTACTACGCTAAAGTGACAGGAGATTTATTGTTATGAAAAGATATTCAAAGCTTATTCCGCAGGGAACGAGAGATTTATTATTTGAGGAATGTGACGATAGAAGAAATGTTGAAGCAATCCTTTCAGCTTTGTTTAAGGAACATAAATACCGTAAGGTTATGACTCCGACTGTTGAATTTTACGATGTTTTTGCTGAAAATGACCTTGGTATTGAGGCTGAAGAAATGTATAAACTGTCTGATTCTCAAGGCAGAACAACCGTTCTTCGGCCCGATAATACAGCGCCGATTGCACGTCTTGTTGCAACCCGCCTTTCTAAAGAGGATTTTCCCGTAAGGCTTTATTATAATCAGAATGTTTATGTTCGCAATAAGAGCCTTGCCGGCAGAACTGACGAAACGGAACAAAGCGGTATTGAGCTTATCGGCGACGGCAGTATTGATGCTGATATTGAAGTTATTTCTATGGCTTATGAGGCACTTAAGAGAAATAATGTTTTCTCATTTAAACTTGAACTTTGCCATGCGGGATTTTTTAAATCAATTCTTAATAAAATGAATATAACTTCAACTCAAAAGGCTGATATCTGCAAACTTATTGAGGGTAAAAATTATGCCGCTTTGGGTGATATGCTTGCTCAATTTGATGACAGCCGTGAGGCAGATGTTATTAAAAAGCTGCCACGTCTTTTCGGCGACGTAAGCGTTATAGACGAAGCAAAGAAGCTTTATAGTGATGAAAAATCAAACGAGGCACTTGACTATTTAAGAAACGTTTATGAAAAGCTTTGCGATATGGGGCTTGGCGATAATATCACCATTGACCTCGGTCTTGTAAACAGAAGTAATTATTATACAGGCGTTATTTTTCGTGGCTATGCGGAGGGCAGCGGTCTTACCATCGTTTCAGGCGGCAGATATGATAACCTTATAGGCGAATTTGGGCTTGACGCTCCGGCTGTCGGCTTCGGTGTTAACGTTAATGCGCTTTGCGACGTTATGCGAGAGGAAATTAATGTTGACAGACCTATTCGCATAGCGCTGACTAAAGGCAGGCTTGAAAAATCATCAATCTCACTTTTCAAAAAAATGGGGCTTGATACAAGCGAACTTGAAAATAAAGGCAGACGCCTTATTCTTCCTGTCGGAGATTTTGAGGCAGTGCTTTCAAAAGCGCCCGACGTTATAACTTATGTTGAACACGGCGTTTGCGATATCGGCATTGTCGGCAAGGATACTATTGTTGAACACGGCAATTCGTTTTATGAAGTTATTGACCTTAATATCGGCAAGTGCCGTTTTGCTCTTGCGTGCCCTAATGGGACGGATTTCTTTTCGGGCCATCGCAGAAAGGTTGTTGCAAGTAAATATCCTAAGGTTGCAAAGTCATATTTTCAGTCAAAGGGTATGGATGTTGATATTATCAAAATTGAGGGCAGTGTTGAGCTTGCTCCGCTTTTGGGACTTGCAGACGGAATTGTCGATATAGTTGAAACCGGTTCAACTCTTAAAGAAAACGGGCTTGAGGTTGTTGATACAATTATGCCGATTTCCGCAAGGGTTATAGTCAATATGGCTTCTATGAAACTTCGTAAAAAAGAGATTGAGGAATTTTTAAACGAATTAGAACTTGCATCTAAAGTTTGATATAAGCGAGGTATAAGTGATGAATATTACAAAAGCAAACGGCAAAAACGAGTATGAGCTGATTAAAAATTTAAAAAAGCGTTCGGGCCAAACCGATGAAAAAATCGTTGATGCCGTAACTACAATTATAAATTCCGTTAAAGAGCAGGGTGATGAAGCTGTAAGGGAATTTACTGTCAGATTTGACGGTATGGTACCTAAAAAGACCGTGATTGAAAAGGATGAACTTAATTCTTATCTTGATGAGGTTGATGAGGACTTTAAAAATGCCATAATCAAGGCTAAAAATAATATTTACGATTTTCATTTGCGCCAGGCTCAGCAGTCTTGGCTCACCACTAAGGAAAACGGCGTTATTATGGGGCAAAGAATACGTGGACTTCACAGAGTAGGTATTTACGTTCCGGGCGGTACTGCCGCTTATCCGTCATCTGTTTTGATGAATGCAATCCCTGCTAAAATTGCCGGAGTTAAAGAGATTATTATGGTTACTCCTCCGGGTAAAGACGGTAATCCAAATCCTGATATTATGGCTGCTGCCGCTGTTGCAGGTGTTGATAAGGTATTCCTTGTAGGCGGTGCTCAGGCTGTTGCCGCTTTAGCTTTCGGAACTGAAAAAATACCAAAGGTTGATAAAATTGTAGGCCCCGGTAATATTTTTGTTGCTACTGCAAAGAAGCTTCTTTACGGTGTTGTTGATATTGATATGATTGCAGGTCCAAGTGAAATTCTTATTGTTGCCGATAAAAGTGCCAAGCCTTCATTTCTTGCCGCTGACCTTATGAGTCAGGCAGAGCATGACGTAAGAGCGTCTGCAATTTTACTTACAACTTCAATGGAAGTAGCAAGATTAACTGCGAGAGAAATAGACAGGCAGATTAAATTCCTTGAAAGACAGGAAATTATAGAAAAATCGCTAAACGATTACGGTGAAATTATTGTTTGCGAAAATCTTGACCAGGCTATTGATTTTGCAAATGAGCTTGCACCGGAGCATCTTGAAATGTGCGTTGAAGAACCGCTTAAATATATTGGCAGGCTTGATAATGCCGGAAGCGTATTCCTCGGCAATTACTCTCCCGAACCGCTCGGTGACTACTTTGCAGGTCCTAATCACGTTCTTCCTACAAGCGGCACGGCAAGATTTTTCTCACCTTTGTCGGTTGACAGCTTTGTTAAGAAAAGTTCGTTTATTTATTATACCGAAAATGAACTTGAAAAGGCAAAGGACGATATAGTTAAGCTTGCAGATACAGAGGGGCTTACGGCTCACGCTAATTCAATTAAGGTTAGATTTGAATAATATTTTAGAGGTATTTATATGAGAAAGGCTCAAATTGAAAGAAATACTAAGGAAACACAAATAAAAATTGACCTTTGCCTTGACGGCGGAGATGTTGAGGTGTCAACAGGTATCGGATTTTTTGACCATATGCTTGTGGCTTTCGGTGTTCACGGCGGCTTCGGCTTAAAAATTAAGGTCAACGGTGATTTACAGGTTGATACTCACCATACGGTTGAGGATACGGGCATTGCGCTCGGAAGAGCTTTTAAAGAGGCACTCGGCGATATGAGCGGCATTGAGCGCTATGGCTCTTTTTCAATCCCTATGGATGAGGCTTTGGCTAATTGTGTGCTTGATATTTCAAACAGACCTTTTCTTGTTTTTAACGCAAACTTTGAGCAGGAAAAATGCGGCGATTATGAAAACTGTATGACAGAGGAATTTTTCAGAGCCTTTGCAATGAATTCGGGTATCACGCTTCATATTGATGTACCTTACGGTACTAATTCTCATCATAAGATTGAGGCAATATTCAAAGCTGTGGCTCACGCACTTAAAGTTGCCGTAAAGCAAAATGAAAACGGCGCAGTGCTTTCAACAAAAGGAGTTCTTTAATATGCTTATTTTTCCTGCAATTGATATTATCGACGGCAAACCCGTCAGGCTTTTTAAAGGCGATTTTTCCACTGCTCATCAGGTGGCAGGTGACGCTGTTGAAACTGCATTCGGCTTTTTAAAGGCAGGGTGTAAATGGGTGCATATGGTTGACCTTGACGGTTCGCTTAAAAAAGAACCCGTCAATGCCCAAACATTTATTAACGTAGCAAAAGAAACCGGGCTTAGGGTTGAACTCGGCGGTGGAATAAGAACGATGAATGATATTGATTTTTACATTAACAATGGAATTTCACGCATTATTTTAGGCTCTGTGGCACTTAAAAATCCCGAACTTGTAAAAGAAGCAGTTAAAGAATTTGAAAGCAAAATCGCAGTAGGAATTGATGCAAAATCGGGATATGTCGCAACCGAGGGCTGGGTTGAAAAAAGTGACGTTTATTTTACCGACCTTGCAAAAAGAATGGAAGATGTTGGTGTTAAAAATATAATTTTTACTGATATTTCACGTGACGGTACTCTGACGGGTCCTAATCTTGAACAGCTTGTTGAAATTAATAATGCCGTTTCCTGCGATATTACCGCATCGGGCGGAGTTACAAATATAAATGATATTCGTAAATTAAAAAGCAAAAATCTTTACGGTGCAATTTGCGGCAAAAGCATTTATGAGGGAACTCTTGATTTGAAACAGGCAGTGGAGGCATGCAATGATTGATATAGAAAAATATTTTAAAAAAGGCGAGCTTATCCCTGCAATAGTTCAGGAGGAGGGCACAAACGAGGTGCTTATGCTTGCTTATATGAACCGAGAGTCGATGAAGAAAACGCTTGAAACAGGTTATACTTGGTTTTGGTCACGTTCAAGGCAGGAGCTTTGGAATAAGGGCGCAACTTCGGGTCATCTTCAAAAAGTTGTGTCAATCTACGGTGATTGCGATGATGATACGCTTTTAATTAAGGTTATACAAACGGGTGCGGCTTGCCACACGGGCAATCACTCTTGCTTTTTTAACGAAATTAAACTTGAAAATAACGGAGAATAAAAATGGATTATATCAGAAACGATTATGAAACTATCCTTGAAAGAAAAGAAGCACAGCAGGAGGGTAGTTATACCTGCTATCTTTTTGAAAAAGGACTTGATAAAATACTGAAAAAAGTGGGCGAAGAGTCAACGGAAATGGTTATCGCCGCCAAAAACGGAGTAAAGGACGAAACAGTCGGAGAGATTTGCGACCTTATTTACCATACCCTTGTTATGATGGCAAATGAGGGAATAACTCCAGACGACGTTGACGAGGAACTTAGAAAGCGTGCCGAAAAGGCAGGCAATTTGAAAAAATTTCACGTGGTAGATAAAAATTCATAATGTCATATAAAAAATGGGTAAACGCAGAAATAGACAAGGCTAAGGCATCTGCATTGAGTGAAAAACTGAATATTGACGCTTTTGTTGCTTTCTTGCTGGTTTCAAGAGGAATTGATGATGAGCTTGCAGCCTCGGAATTTTTGTCCGATGGGTGCAGGTTTTCTTCGCCTTATCTGTTAAAGGATATGGATAAGGCGGTAAAACGCATAAATCGTGCTCTTGACGACGGAGAAAGCATTTGTATTTACGGCGACTATGATTGCGACGGCGTTACTTCAACTGCTTTGCTTTATACCTTTTTAAGCGCTCTCGGCGGCTTTGTGAGCTACTATATCCCTAACAGAGCTACAGACGGCTACGGAATGAATTTTAAAGCTATTGATAAAATTAAGGCTGACGGTACCGATTTGATTATAACAGTTGATAACGGTATTTCATCAATTGAAGAAGCAGAATATATTTATTCTCTCGGTATGCAGCTTATTGTTACCGACCACCACCAAATAGGTGAAAACCTTCCACGTGCCGAGGCTGTTATTAACCCTCACAGAGAAGATAATGAAATTGAATTTCGTGATTTTGCCGGAGTAGGTGTTGCATTTAAACTTGCGTGCGCCCTGTATGACGGCGATGTTGAGGATTTGCTTGAGGATTATGCGGATTATGTAACTATAGGTACAATCGGTGATATGGTTCCTCTTTTAAATGAAAACAGAGCGATAGTCAAAGCAGGATTGAAACTTATTAATACAGATGCAAAAATCGGCATTTGTGCTCTTAAAAAGAGCACCAATTCAAAAGCAGAGCATTTTTCCGCAACCGACGTGGCTTTTCAAATTTGCCCAAGGATAAATGCGGCAGGCAGAATGGATACGGCTAATCTTGCTGTTGATTTGCTCACTTGTGAGGACAATGAAATTGCAGAATATAAAGCGGAACAGCTTAATCTTGAAAATACTCACCGCCACGAGGTTGAGGAAAAGATTGATAAGGATATTGCCGAAATTATGGCTAATGACAGGGCTTATCAAACCGACAGAGTTATAGTTGTTGCAGGGCATAATTATCATAAGGGTGTTATTGGTATTTGCGCTGCCCACCTTGTGGAACTTTATTCTAAGCCGGCAATAGTTATCGGCATTGATGACGAGGGAAACGCAACAGGCTCGGCAAGAAGTATTGACGGTTTTAATATTTTTGAAGCGATTTCAAGCTGCTCGGATATTTTAACTCATTTCGGCGGTCATCCTCTTGCTGCCGGTATGGGGCTTAATGTTAAGGATATAGCGGCATTCAGGAAAAGAATTAATGATTTTGCAAAAAATAATTATCCCGTTATGCCGATTCAGACGCTCAAAATCGACTGCAAGCTTTCTCCTTATTATCTGACGCTTGATTTGGTTAATAATTTGGCTGAATTAGAGCCTTACGGAACAGATAACGCACAGCCTGTTTTCGGGCTTTATAATCTTACATTGACTAACGTTGCCGCTATCGGCGACGGCAAGCATTTAAAAATAGAGGCTGCTAAAAAGGGAAAAAGCGTACGTATGGTTAAATTCAGGACTACGCTTGACGAATTTCCGCATAAAATCGGCGATACTCTCGATTTCGCCGTGAAACTTTCAAAAAGCACGTTTAAAAATAAAGATTATATTTCAGCTCAAATAGTTGATTTCAGAAAATCGGGAATTGATATTGATAAATATTATCGGGAGAAAAATGACTACCTCCTGTTTAAACTCGGAAAGAAAAATAAAACAGAGCTTTATCCTAATAGGGATATTTGCGCTGTTGTTTATAAATATTTAAAAAGCCAAAAGGGATATAAATACACATTTGACGATTTATATTTTGAGCTTGCAAATTACCTTACATACGGTCAGCTTGCTTTTGCGCTTGATGCGTTTGAGGAGGCAGGGCTGATAAAGCGTGAGGGTAATATTACTTTAAATGACGTAAAAACTAAAGCAAACCTTGAGAGAACTGATACTCTTATGGTTTTGAAGGGAAGATTATAATTGGTAAACGAGGAACAAAGTGTATATACGGATGATTATGACGACGGCTTTAATAAATTTTTTGAAGATATAAAGAAAAATCCGCAATATGACAGTGAAGTGATTAAAAAAGCGTATGACCTTGCACGTGATGCTCACAAAAATCAGCGTAGGCGTTCGGGTGAGCCTTATATTATGCATCCTGTAGCCGTTGCTGAAATTCTTTATAAGCTCGGAATGGACAATGAGTGTATTGTAGGTGCACTTTTGCACGATGTGGTTGAGGATACGCAGTATGACCTTGATTATATCAGGAAGGAGTTCGGCGACGAGGTTGCACTTCTTGTTGACGGTGTAACTAAACTCGGTCAAATTCCGCTTTCTACAAGAGAAGAAGTACAGGCTGAGAATATAAGAAAAATGTTTATCGCAATGAATGAGGATGTTCGTGTTATCATCATCAAGCTTTGCGACAGACTTCATAATATGCGTACTTTGCAGCATATGCCGCCTTATAAGCAAAGGGAAAAAAGTCTTGAAACGCTTGAAATTTATGCTCCTATTGCTCACCGCTTAGGTATCCGTCCTATTAAGGAAGAACTTGAGGATTTGGCAATTTATTATCTTGACCCTATTGCATATAAGGAAATTGAAAAAAACTTATCTATGAAAAAAGAGCAGGGTGAAAAATTTCTTGCCGATATAACAAAGCAAATAAGCGATAAGATTACCCCTGTTATGAAACACGTTCAAATTACCTCACGTGTTAAATCAGTTCACGGAATTTTTCGTAAGGTTTATATCAAGGGTAAGGATTTTGAACAGATTTTTGATATCTATGCAGTAAGAATTATTGTTGATACAATGATTGACTGCTATAATGCGCTCGGTATTGTTCACGATATGTTTAAACCGCTTCCGGGCAGGTTTAAGGATTATATTTCAATGCCTAAGCCTAATATGTATCAGTCACTTCACACTACCGTGCTTTCAGATAAGGGCGTTCCGTTTGAAATTCAAATTCGTACATGGGATATGCATCGCACTGCCGAATACGGTATCGCTGCTCACTGGAAATATAAGCTCGGCAGGGGAGGCAAGGATAGTATTGACTCCCGACTTGAGTGGATTCACCGTATGATTGAACACGGCGACGAAACCGATACTCCCGAGGAACTTGTTACTACAATTAAAGGCGATTTGTCAAGCGATGAGGTTTATGTATTTACTCCTCGTGGCGATGTTAAGGCGCTTCCTAAAGGAGCAACGGTTATTGACTTTGCTTATGCAATTCATTCCGCCGTCGGTAATAAAATGGTCGGCGCTAAGGTAAACGGCAAAATCGTTCATCTTGATTATAAGGTTAAAACGGGTGAAATTGTTGAGGTATTGACCTCTAATGCGCAGGGCAAGGGTCCAAGCCGTGATTGGCTTAAGATTGTTACAACAGGCGAGGCAAGAAGTAAAATTCGCTCTTGGTTTAAAAAGGAAAAGCGTGACGAAAATATTGTTCAGGGTAAGGCTGAGGTTGAGCGTGAGCTTAGGCGAAACTTTATCCGCTTTGAGGATAGTGAGGAATATATTAAATTCGTTACCCGCATTGCGGAAAGGCAGCATTTTACAAATATAGACGATTTTTATGCCGCTGTCGGCTACGGCGGAATACAGATTTCTCGTCTTATGCCCGGTATTAAGGACGAATTTAACCGCAATTGGCGAGTGCAAAAGGAAGAACCTCCTAAGCCTGCCGTTGCGACAACTAATACTCTTGATAAGCCTCGCACCTCTAAGGACAGCTCAGGTGTTGTGGTTGAGGGAATAGATAATTGCCTTATTAAAATGGCACGCTGCTGTTCTCCTATCCCCGGTGAGGAAATTGTCGGCTTTATCAATCGTGGAACAGGGCTTACAATTCACAGAAAGGACTGCGTAAACGTACCGGATGATTTGAAAAATTGTCCCGAGCCTGAACGTTGGGTTAAAGCTCATTGGGATAACAGTGTTAAAGTTGACGCTCGTTCAACAATCGACGTTTATGCTATCGACCGTGACGGAGTAGTACTTGATATAACCGCTTGTATGGCTACGGCTCACGTTAAAATTCATTCTATCAATGCCCGCCCTATCAGCGAGGGCAATTGCTTAACTACTATGACCATTACGGTCAATTCAAAGGAACATCTTGATTCTATCGAAAAGTCCCTTCGTAAAATTGATGGCGTTTATCATATAGAAAGGTCGGCATTTTAATTTATGAAAGCAGTAATTCAAAGAGTAAAACATTCCTCTGTCACCGTTGACGGAAAACTAATAAGCAAAATAGATAACGGTTTTATGATTTTACTCGGCGTTATGGACGGTGACACTAAGGAGGATGCTGATAAACTTATTAAAAAAATCCCTGTTTTGAGGATTTTTGAAGATGAAAACGGCAAAATGAATTTATCACTTCTTGATGTGTTTGGCGAAATTCTTCTTGTATCTCAGTTTACCCTTTGCGCAGATTGCTCACACGGAAGGCGGCCGAGTTTTATAAAATCCGCACCGCCTGATGAGGCAAATTCGCTTTATGAATACGTCGCTGATGAACTTGAAAAATCAGGTGTAAAATCCGTTAAAAAAGGAATTTTCGGCGCTGATATGAAGGTCGACTTATTAAACGACGGCCCGGTCACCATAATTTTAGACAGTAAGGAATTAAAATAATGTTAAGTGTTAAATCGGCTACATTCGGCCCTATTGAAAATAATTGCTATCTTATTACAGATGAAAAAACAAATAAAAGCGCACTTGTCGATTGCACAGAGGACAGCGATAAAATGATGAATTTCATTGAAGGAGCAAACCTTGAATATATTTTGCTTACTCACGGTCATTTTGACCATATCGGCGGAGTAAAAGCCGTTAAAGCAAAAACAGGCGCTAAGGTTGTGATTTCAAAAGAGGATGAGCCTATGCTTACCTCATCAAAGTTAAGCCTTGCGGCATTTTGCTGCGGTGTGCAGAATAATACAGAGGCTGATATTTTGATTTCTGACGGCGACGTTATCACTTTGGGTGAAAGTGAAATCAAGGCTATTGCAACTCCGGGGCATACCAAAGGCGGTTTTTGCTATGTGTGCGACGGCAAAATATTTACAGGCGATACTATGTTCTTCTGCTCCTGCGGCAGAACTGATTTCCCAGGTGGTTCGCCGCTTGAAATTGTGCAAAGCCTAAAAAAAATCGCTTCGCTTGACGGAAATCTAATCGTTTATCCCGGTCACGACCGTCAGTCAACACTCGATTTTGAACGTGCAAATAATCCGTTTTTGAATAGGGCATAATTTATGATTTTAAAAGTAATTAACCACGATTTTATATATGATATGAAAAATCTTTGCACCGTCTTTTTCCCTTGGGAGAAGATTAACGACGATGGAAAGGATAATATTGAGGTGGAAACTAAGGCGCAGGGTAATGAATTTTTCGTTTGCGCCCGTCTTTTTGATGAAAGTATTTCTAAAACACATATTTTAAAAGAAAATGAGGACGCTCAAACTGAGATGTCAGTTCTGCTTTATAATGTTTTGAGCGAGCTTACAGGTTTTAAACCGCCGTGGGGTATCCTTTTCGGCGTTCGTCCCGCTAAACTTATGCATCGCTTCGCAGACGAAATGGGCGAAAAAGCGGCAAGAGATTATTTTATCAATACTTTTCTTGCAACGCCCCAAAAAACAGATTTGGCAATTGAAGTTATGCACCACGAAAATAAAATTATTTCCCTGTCATCTCATAATTCTTTCTCGCTTTATGTTTCAATTCCGTTTTGCCCAACGAGATGTGCTTACTGCTCTTTTGTTTCCCATTCTATTGAAAAAACGCATAAGCTTCTTGAGCCTTATGTTGACCTTCTTTGCAAGGAACTTGAAAAAACAGGTCAGGTGGCAAAAGCTCTTGGCTTAAGGCTTGAAACCGTTTATTTCGGCGGAGGAACACCTACAACTCTTTCAGCCTCGCAGCTTTCAAGGCTGTTTGACGTTATAGAGAAGAATTTTGATTTGTCAACTCTTCGTGAATATACAGTAGAGGCAGGCAGACCGGATACCGTAACTGAGGATAAGCTTATGGCATTAAAGGGTGCAGGTGTCGGCAGAATTTCAATCAATCCGCAGTCGTTTAACGATGAAGTTTTGGACTCTATCGGCAGACGTCACACATCTAAGCAGACTCTTGATGCTTTTGCCCTTGCAAGAAAGTGCGGTTTCAATAATATTAATATGGACCTTATTGCAGGGCTTCCAAAAGATACACTTTCGTCATTTAAAAACAGTGTTGACACTGCCGTATCACTCGGGGCAGAAAGCGTAACTGTTCATACTCTTGCAATGAAATCGGCAGCTTATATGGTCACAAGAGAGAATGCTTATGATATTTCAGATAAACTTTTAACCTTTGATATGGTGGAATATTCAAATTCCTGCCTTAAGTCAAGCGGCTATTATCCTTATTATATGTACCGTCAGTCTAAGTCTGTCGGCAATTTGGAAAACGTCGGCTGGTGCAAGGATAATATGGATTGCCTTTATAATGTTTATATGATGGATGAAACTCATTCTGTTTTTGCTGTCGGTGCAGGCGCCGTTACAAGGCTTAAAAATCAGGACACCGGTAAAATTGAGCGCATATATAACTTTAAATATCCATATGAATATATTGACAGATTTGATGAAATTATTGAACGTAAAAAATTAATTGAAAAATTTTATACAAACTAATAATTAAATATAGCAAACGGTATTGCAATGCTTTACGTATTGTAATATAATGAGTGCGAGGTGGTAATAATGGCTATAAAATTAAGTGATCTTTTTGGTTCAATGGATGAAGCATTCAACAATCCAAAACTGGAAGAAATGTTTAATAAAACTAAAGACGTTGCTGAAAATATGAGTAAAAAAAGTGCCGAAAGGCTTGAAATCAGCCGTAAAAAGGTTGAACTTCTTGATGCTAAGGCTAAGCTTGCAAAACTTTATGAAAAATTCGGCAAGCTTAATTATGCAAAGTATATAGGCGATGAAATTTCTGAAGATGAAATTAAAGACTGCGCAAATGCAATTGCCGATAATAAAGAAAAGATTGAACTTTATACGGTTGAGATTGAAAAGGCAAAGGCAGAATTTAATGAGTCTATGGCTAATATGGCTAAAAAAACCAAGGAGGCTTTTTCAACCGATTTCAATGCCAAGCCCGAAGCTGAGGCTGAGGCAGTTGAGGTTGTTGAAGCAAAGGATGTTGAGATTAAAGACAGCGACGAGTAAAATTTAACAGGAATTTTAAAGAGCAATCATTTTGGTTGCTCTTTTATTTTTTCTTTGGGTGATTTTATTGAAAAAGAGTATTAAAGAAAAGTATATTTCAAGTGCTTTTTTGCTTCTCGTATCAACTGTAATAGTTAAGATGATTTCTGCCTTTTATAAGATTCCGCTAACTTCTTATATAGGCGCAACAGGCAGGGGATATTTTTCAATAGCGTATAATCTTTGCTTGCCTATTCATGCACTTACTATGGGTGCTTTCCCTATCGCTATGTCAAAACTTGTCAGTAAATATAATGCAAGCGGCGATAAACTCAGAGTTTCCGGATTGAAAAAAGCAGGAAATAAACTGTTTTTTCTTGCGGCTTTTGCAGGACTTTTTGTGATGCTTGTTGGTGCAAAGCCATACAGCGAGCTTATTTCTTCGTCACCAAAGAGTATTTATACAATTTTTGCTCTTGCACCGAGTGTTTTTTTCTGCTGTCTTGGCGCCGGTAAGCGCTCTTTTGCCGAGGGGTTTATTGATATGAAACCAACCGCAGCCTGCCAAATTATCGAAGCGGTTTTCAAAATGGTGTTCGGACTTTTATTTGCTCGCTTTTCTATGGGCTTTTTTATGTCAAATTATTATGAGTATGGCACGGTTTTGGGTACAGCTTATGAAAACGAAAGGCAGGCGCTTTCGGCAATTTATCCATTAACATCAGCTTGCTCTATGCTCGGCGTCAGCCTCGGTGGTTTTGCCGGGTGGGTTTATGTCAGTTTTTATGTCGGCAGCCACTATAAAATGCCGAAACCCGATAAATCGGTAACTCGACAAATGTATAACGAACTTGCCGCATTTTCTCTTCCGCTTCTTTTTGCAACGGCTGTTCAAAGTGTTTCTCAATTTTTTGATACCTCGTCAATTCAATACGCCTTAACTCTTTGCGACAAGGCCGTGCTTTCAAAAGCGTATAATTATTTTGACGGCGATATTTTCACTTATGTGTTCGGGATTTATTCCTCTGCACTTGATTTTAAAAATCTTATCCCGGGGATGGTTATGGCGCTCGGTGTGACCGCCGTTCCGGCAATCAGCTCGGCTTATGAAAGTGATTCGCCGAAATTCAATTTATTAATAAACAGTGTTTTAAAGTATACAAGCATTCTTTCTTGCTTTTCAGGAATTATTCTTGCACTTTTTCCAAGCGAAATATTGTCGCTTTTTTACGGCAATTCCAATGGTGATATTGCAAAATTCGGCAGTGATATTTTGTTTTATCTTGCTGTAACAGTCTTGCCGTGCTGTCTTGCCTCAAGCTGTGTATTTTGTGCTCAGTCACTTGGACTTTCTAAAAAAACAATTTTACCCTTTGCCGTTTCGGGTGGCATAAGAGTGATAACAAACATTATTCTTATACCTAAAATGACAATTAATATATCGGCTGTTGCCATTTCAAATTTTATGGGATTTTTGATAATTCTTATTTGGAATATGATTATTATTTCTAAAAATACAGGCGCTTCATTTGCGGTGAAAGATATATTTGTTAAGCCGATTTTTTGCTCCTGTACGGTCTATTTTGCCGTAAAATTTATTAAAGAAGCTTTTTTTACTCAAACTTCTTCTCTGCTCACTTTGACAATTTGTGGCATAATATGTTCTTTTTTGACTGCTTCTTTGCTCGTTTTGTTTAAATGTGTGCGTATAAGTGATATAATTTCAGCTAAATAATATAAAAAATCCGCCTAAATACTTGCAAATTTGGGAACTTTATAGTATTATCTTAGTTGACAAGTTAATCAAGGGGTGTGTTAAAGTGAATTTTGAATTTAAGGATAAATATGATATCAATGATTTAATTTCGCTTATCACATTGCTTCGAGCACCGGGAGGATGCCCTTGGGATCGTGAACAAACTCATGTATCGATTAAGAGTAATTTTATCGAGGAAACGTATGAGGTTATTGAAGCGATTAACAAAAACAGCATATCAGGATTAAGGGAAGAATTGGGCGATGTGCTCCTCCAAATTGCACTTCACTGTGAAATGGAAAGTGAAAAGGGCAATTTTGATTTTAACGACGTTTGCGACGAACTTTGCAAAAAGCTCATTGTTCGTCACCCTCACGTGTTTGGTGACAAGGTTGCAAATAATACCAAAGAAGCACTTGACAGCTGGGGCAGTGTTAAAGCAAGCATAAAGGGTACTAAAACCGCTTCAAGCAAGATGGACAGTATTCCTATTGAGCTTCCTGCTCTTATGCGTGCCCAAAAGGTTCAGTCCAAAGCTGCAAAGGCAGGCTTTGATTGGGATAATCAAGACGGTGCTTTTTTAAAGCTTAATGAAGAGATTAACGAGTTGAAAATTGCGCTATCGCATAACAATCTGGCTGAAATTGAAGATGAATTCGGCGATGTTCTTTTTTCCTGCGTCAATATTTCACGTTTTATCGGTGTTGACAGTGAAGAAACTTTAAAGGCTTCTACGGATAAGTTTATAACACGATTTAAAATAGTTGAAAAATTAGCAGATGAAAATGATATTGACATGAATACTTCTTCTATTGATGAGCTTGATGCCTTGTGGGATAAGGCAAAAGAAATATTAAAAGCCGATAATTCGGCAATAAACGGAGGAAATTAAAATGAACAAGACAGAACTTGTAGCAGCAGTAGCTGCAAAGGCAGAACTTTCAAAGAAGGATGCAGAAGCAGCAGTAAACGCTGTTTTCGATTCAGTTAAGGATGCTCTTGCTGAGGGTGATAAGGTTTCTCTTATCGGTTTCGGTACTTTCTCAGTAAAGACTCGTGCAGCTCGTACAGGTCTTAACCCACGTACAAAGGAAACAATTGAAATTCCTGAGTCAAAGGTTCCTGCATTCAAGGCAGGCTCAGCTCTTAAGGATGCTGTAAAGTAATTTTGTTGATTTTTTGGGGTGTCTTTTTAGACACCCTATTTTTTTAAGGTGAATTATGAGATTAGATAAATATTTAAAAGTTTCAAGAATAATTAAACGCAGAACTGTTGCAAACGAAGCTTGCGATGCAGGTAAGGTTGAGGTAAACGGTAAGGTTGCCCGTGCTTCGTACGACGTTAAAGTGGGCGATACAATCAAAATCACTCTCGGCGCAAGAGAAAATTCATATAAAGTCCTTGCAATTAATGAGCACGCTCTTAAAGAGGACGCTGCCAAAATGTATGAAATGTTGTAATTTCTCTCGCCGCAGCCGATATTTGGCGATATATCATTATAAAATAAAACAGACACCGCTTGATTTTTGCTTAAATCATTCGGTGCCTATTTTTTTATCTGTGTGCTGTTGCTTATTCCCGCTATGTAATCTATTGATACGTTGTAAAATTTCGCCAGCTTTATTATCAGCTCAAACGGCGGCTCTCGCTTGCCTTGCTCGTAATTTGTGTATGTCGTCTTGTGCATTTTCAGTATTTTTACAAGCTCATCCTGCGTTAAATCTGCGTCCTCTCTTAAGTCCCGAAGCCTTGGATAATATTGCATTAAATCACCCCTTGCTCCTATTATGGCACATAGCACCTCCTTGCGTTGACAAAATACAACAAATGATGTATTATATTCTCGAGCTATAACGTCTGTTGTATAGAATTGAGGTGAAAAAATATCAAAAATCAATAAATAAAAACAAGCTTATGAACTATGACATGTCTTCTTAC
>ERZ1034952.404-NODE-404-length-40539-cov-19.239230_pt1 | contig 40539 bp, 36 predicted proteins | sample MGYA00520625_ERZ1034952 | MGnify/ENA primary metagenome ERZ1034952 (study PRJEB33766, sample SAMN09781773) | gut metagenome | biome: gut microbiome | host: Homo sapiens | place: Madagascar | study: EMG produced TPA metagenomics assembly of the PRJNA485056 data... | reverse complement strand
TTTTTATTTTTATTTTCCTTCTATTTCTGCCGTACACTGACCAGATTCACAGCTAAATCGCTCATGATCATGATTCCGCCTAGCACTGCCGATAACGGTTCCTTCCAGAATCCGTAACCCAACAGCACAATAGCTCCCAACAGCCCCTGCCAGTTCATTTTTTCCCATATACTTCGCATTTTCTCTCTTCCTCCAACAAAATCTGCATTTCTACTATATGATGTTTAATACGCATCCGCATGTTTCAACAGCACCGTCACGGTCTTGCACAGGATCCGGATATCCTCCATGAGGGACCAGTTGTCGATGTACTCCACATCCATCTCCACGATTTTTTCAAAATCCGTCACCAGACTTCTGCCGCCTACCTGCCACATCCCCGTCAGCCCCGGTTTGATGCTGATGCGGCGCCATTGTCTGCGCTCATATTTCTCCACTTCATCCAGTGTGGGCGGTCTCGTCCCCACCAGGCTCATGGAACCTGCCACCACATTGAAAAACTGCGGCAGTTCGTCGATACTGAGTTTCCTTATGATCTTCCCCACCGGGGTGATCCGCGGATCATCCTTCATTTTGAACATCACACCTCCGGCGATCTCGTTTTGAGATAAAAGCTCCTCTTTTCTCTCCTCTGCATCTGTATACATGCTGCGGAATTTATAGATCCTGAAGGTTCTGCCGTTCTTCCCGACTCTGGTCTGCCTGAAGATCACCGGTCCGGGAGAGTCCAGCTTGATAGCGATGGCAGTCACGAGCATCACCGGGGAAAATATCAGGATCCCCACGATCCCGCCCACGATGTCCATGGCACGTTTTACGATCTGTTCCCCGGTATTTAACGTCACCGTATGATAGGTGATCACCGGGTAGGTTCCTACACAGCTTACATAGCTGTCGGCTCTCCGTCTTTTATAAATGTCCACCACCATCCGCACGGTGACTCCCATATCGATACACAGATCCACATATCTCTGTATGACGGATAGCTGCTCCTCTCTTTTTTGCAGAATGTAGATCTGATCGAGATGGTACTGTCTGATCAGTTCTTCCAGATCCTCCAGGCTCCCCAGATATTCTCCTCTGTCCTCTTCCGGGATCTTACGAAGTTCCTCTCCGGACATGGTAATATAGCCGACGAACTCCATCCGGATGCTGGTCTTCTTCAGAAAATACCGGAATTTGTTATACTGTGCCCGTTTTCCCACAAATGCGGTCCTGGGTCTGCCTCCACGGTTCTGTTCTCTGCCCTGAGACTTTCTTGCACCCCAGAGTATTTTCAGGCTTTCTAAGCTGTATGCCAGGATCAGAAACAGAAAATATCCCGTTCCATCCTCTGTGATAAAAGGCAGAAGTACTGCAGTGGCCGCCGCTGCCGTCAGAAAAGATCTCGTTCTTCTGCGCTGTATCCTGTCCACATAGCCAAACAGTGTCACATTATATAGGTACTGCTCCCCGTTCCCCATGACATAGATCAGAATAAATACCGCCGCAAGCCCCGTCATTCCCCACAGTCTCCGAAGATCACTCCCTGTTCCTGTAAAAAATGCGGCTGCGGCATACGCGGCTGATAACAGCAGGATATCTTCTATCATACGTCCGGTATCTCTATTTGCTCCCGTATTTGACCGATTCATTTTCTCTCCCCCTTTTGTCAGTTTTTCGCATTGCCCTTCGGTTTTTACCATCTTTTGTCTGTCCTCGTCGACCATCCTTTGATGACAACGTTTTTCTTCTCATGCTAAAATTGGTCCAGTATTGTGAGAAAGGTGGGTTTCTGATGTCCAAGCTTGTAATGATCGATGATGATGCCGAAGTACTGGCGATCAATCAAAAATATCTCACCGGTGTGGGATTCACTGTGTATACCGCAGTCTCCCCCAAAGAGGGGATCCTGTCTATCCGGGAACATCTGCCGGACTGTATTCTGTTAGATGTTATGCTGCCCGAAGCCGATGGGTACCGGGTCTGCCGTTATATCCGTTCTTTTTCTTCCGTGCCGATCCTCTTCCTCACCGCCAGAGGCTCCGAGGAGGATGTAGTCAGAGGGCTTACTTGCGGCGGCGATGATTATCTGATCAAGCCCTACAGTCTCCGGGAGCTGAAAGCCCGTGTGGATCTGCTGATCCGCAGGCGCAGGCAGCTGGAAAGTGTCTCTTCCGATCTACTTCTGACAATCGGCAATCTCACCATTGATAAGCTTGCCCACAAAGCCCTCTATCGGGGCGAGGATCTATTGCTTTCGAACCGGGAATACGAAGTCCTGCTGTATCTGGCGGAGCATGCGGATAGGGACGTCACTTTTGAAGAGCTGGGCTTTGCCCTCTTTGGCAGTTACCGGGAGAGTGACCGGCGCAGCGTTATGGTCAATGTCAGCCGCCTCCGCAAACGCTTCGAGGGCAGCTATGAACTGGAGAACCGCATCGAGACTGTCTGGTCCAAAGGTTATCGTTTTGTGAAAGGAGGCTCTTCCCTGTGAATTCCGATGAAAATATAGAAAAAACAGCTGCAAGACACCACTTTTTATCCCCGGATCTGGAGCAGGACACCGTAGAAGTTCTCTCCCACAGGCTGTTGGAAGTGACAAAACAGCTCAGTGCCAGCAACCGTTACTTAAAGCGCCTGCAAAAAGAGCGCTCGGAAATGCTTGCCAACCTCTCCCATGATCTCAGGGCACCCCTGACTGCCATCCGCAGTGCCGTGGATTATCTGAACTCCGGGCAGCCCCTGACCAATCAGGATCTGCAAAATGCCCTGCAGCTGATCGATCACAGGACTTCCACCTTAGAGCACCTGATCCGGGATATGTATGAATTATTCACCTTAGAGGATCCTTCCCTCAATTTTTCTTTTCAGGAGCTGGATGCTCTTTCCTTTTTAGAGGAATATTTCTACGCTGCGCTTCCGGACAGTCAGTATGCCGCCCATACCATGCAGTTACAGGTCTCTCCCACTCTGCGCGCCACCCTCTTCGCCGATCCCGGCAAATTAGTAAGAGTGCTTGACAATCTGTTATCGAATGCTGCAAAATACGCTCCCCCTCATACCCGGATCACTCTGGGCGCCGCACTCTCTGCCGATGCTTCCTCTCTGCAGATCTTCGTCACCGACCTGGGTCCCGGTATCCCTCCCAAGGATCTGGAACACATTTTCCGTCGGACGTATACGGTCTCCTCTGCCCGGACTCCGAATTCCGCCACCGGAAGCGGTCTGGGGTTAGCCATCGTCTCCGCCATTGTAAAGCGCCACAGCGGCACAGTATCCTGTCATAGTGTCTTAGGAAGCGGCAGCACTTTCACGGTCACACTTCCTGTAAAGGCATCCTGATCTCCCGGTCGCAATATTTCAAGATTCCCTTTCTGTGGGTAATGATCAGGCAGGTCGGTCTGGGACGCAGTTCCCTCAGTCCCTGCAGTACTGCGATCTCCGTCGCCTCATCCAGCGCCGAGGTAGCTTCGTCCAGGATGAAAAACGGTGCCCGGCGCAATAATGCCCTGGCAATGGCGATCCGCTGTGCCTGTCCCTCCGACAGTCCATGCCCTCTCTCCCCGATGACCGTATCTAAGCCCTCGGGCAGCGCCCGGACAAACCGCTCCGCAGCTGCCAGCCGCAGAGCTTCCCACAGTTCTTCTTCCGATGCCTCTTCTCTGCCCATCAACAGATTTGCTCTCACGGATCCACTGAACAACGTATTCCCCTGGGGGACATAAGCGGTGAACTGCCGCACCGAAGCCTCCGCGCGCAGTCTCGCTCCGGCGCTGTTGTAGAACTCCACTTTCCCCTCTTCCGCCTCTAAAAAGGCAAGCAGGATCCGGATCAATGTGGTCTTGCCGATGCCGGATTCTCCTACAATAGCGGCAAATTCCCCCGGGTGGATCGTAAGGCTTACCTGTTGTAACACCGGCTCGGATGTATAGCCGAAGCTTACATTTTTTAATTCCACGCCGATTTGGGGTTCGCCCTCTGTCCATTCCAAAATATCCGGGATACCAGATACTCCCGCCGTTTTCTCTTCTGGGATCTGCTGCAGTTCCATGATCCTTGCTGCAGACGTCAGTACTGCGATCACCTTAGGGATCTGCTGTGCCAGTCCCAGGATCGGTGCCTGCACCCGGTTCACCAGAGTCAGAAACACCGACATTGTGCCATAGGTGATCTGCCGTCTCGACAGCTGCAGTGCCCCATAGGAAAATGCCGCCAGGTATCCACCCTGAAAAGCAAGTGCCATCACCGTAGAGCTGGCAATCCCAAGCCTTGTCTTGCGATACACCCAGCAAAATCTCTCCTCCCGCAGTTCCGTCAGACGCTCCACTGCTCTGTCTTCTCCGGTAAACGCCTTGACGATCATCAGATTTGCCAGGCTTTCCTGCAAAAAGGACCGGTAGGCAGATTCGCTCTCCTGTACTTTTTTCTGCAGGCTTTTCAGCCGTCTCCCAAGCCACCAGGAGCAGACCGCCGCCACCGGCGCCACAAGCAACGCGAACACTGCCAGAAGCGGCGAATAATAGAACAGCATGAAAAATACCAGCACCAGCTCGATCCCCAGCTGTAATATATTCGGGATCGTCCTTACAATGCCATCCGCCACATTTCCCGCATCGCTGGTCAGCCTGGTCATCAGATCCCCGGTATGGTAGGCGGTCACATTTTTCCAGCAGGAATGCAATATTTTCTCATAGATCTGTCTCCGGATCCCGAAGGAGAACCGCTCGGTCACCATTGTTGAAAGTAATGACGATACTGCCGTTACCGCCTGCATCCCCATTAACAGTGCCACATACCCAAAAAACAGCCTGTGAAAGCCGCTTCCCACCGTGGCACGGTCGATGATATCTTTCGTGATCTGCACCATTGCCAGGGATATAAATGTTTCTGAAAGCCCCAGTAATAACAACAGTCCGATCCTGCCCATATAAGGCCCGGTATACTGCCACAGCCAGGAGATGTATTTTTTCCCCTTTATGTTCTCCATACCCTGCTACACCTCTTCTAAGATTCCCGCCTGCTTCAGTTTATCCAGGAATTCCAGCACTTCTTTTTCACAGACTTCTTCCGTGACTTCATATTCCTCCAGCAGCTTATGTAAGATCGTCTCAATCATAAGAGCAGCCGGATTTCCATCCGCGTCCGGCTGTTCCTCCAACATGTCCCAGATGTCGTTTCCCACGCCTTTGATGCAGAAGTATTTCCCCTGTTCGAAATCCACCATCACCTTTTCTCCTGCCAGATCTGTCACATCTCTTTGCTGCTTCATCCGTATCCTTGTCGTCCTGTTCATTTTAAATTCTCCCTTCTTTTACACATTTCATATTCTAAAAAATCTTCTATCACAAAAATGACCAGAAAAGCCCATGTATCCATGAGCCTCCCTGATCCCTGAAATATTTTCTTTGCACGCTTCTTACTGTACGTCTACGGTAGGTTCTCCGGAATTGCCGGAAGAGGGACCGTATGTGGGGATGGTGTATTTGCCGTCGTTGGACTGGTACGCACCATCCTCGATCATACCTCCGTTGGGGCTGTAAGCCGTTGCTCTTACATTCAGTTCTTCCACTGTGGGCTGACTCCATGCTTTCATGTGCATTCCTCCTTATTACATTTTTATAATGAATTGCTTACCTTCTTTATTATATAGATTTCTTCACCGAATACCTTCTTTCTAACAAAACTGTAAGATTTTCGTTACAACTTCCTGTACCGTATCCCCCTGCTCCTGTCTCGTCACCTCCAGGATCTGTGTCTGTGCGGTGATCCGGATCAGTTGTTCCATAAGAGGAAGCGGAATCCCTGTGATGTGACGGTAAGTATCCGACAGGTAGAGCTGTGCACTAACCACTTCCAGTGCCTCCTGCCCGGTCAACTCCCGGACGCGCACTGCCTCCGTCTGTCCGGATCCCACAGCGGACTTCCGCAACAGGAAGATCTTCTTTAATATCTGTGCCTTTTCCACATAGCAGTCCGTTCTTAACCAGGCATATTTGTCCCTCTCTTCGTCAATGTACCGGAGTTCCTCCAGGTCCTGTCCGCATCGTAATGCCACATCCCTGCACAGCTTCTGCTGGGGATAGGAGGGTTCCGCCACCATCTCGGATTCCCCGTGGATCCTCACGGTATCGTCTGCCAAAAGTCCCGCCCCCTGCTGTAACAGTTGTGTAGCCACCGTAGATTTGCCGGCGCCGCTTTCCCCGCAGAGTAGTATCGCCTGCCCACGGACCACCAGGGCACTTCCGTGCAAAAAGGGTTCTCCTCTCTGCAGACAGATGAGTGCCATCCCTGCGCTGAGTAACAGGGACGAGACTAATGTCATATCCGGCAAAAACGCCGGTTCCACGGTGATGTGCCTGCCGCCTTCCACATATATCTGTGTGCCATCTCTGACCCGAAACCACGCCGATGTGAAGCCGTTCGTCCAGGTCCCGTAGCCCAGCTCTCCTGCTTTTTTCAAAAAATCCGGCACTTTTCCGCAGGCGATCCGTACAGCCGCCTCTCCTTCTGTAGTCAGTGCAGCTCCCTGCAATGGAAGCTGTGATCTTACGTTTAATCCATAGATTTTATAAAAACTTTCACTATAACTGAAAGTTTTGCTTTGATGATCGTTTTTCATATTCTTTTCTTTCACTATAGCTGAAACTTTTTTTGTTTTATCTTTCACTATATATGAAGTTTTCGTGTCAAGTCTTTATATTCTTTCAGTTATAGTGAAAGTTTTGATATTCTGCAGCAAGTCCGAGATAGAATGCACGAACCATCTGTTCCCGGGATATCCTCACGTCTGCCGACAGCCCGGCAGGCATCGCCAGTTCCTTTCTGATCTGTTCCCACTGCCTCGTTAAAAGCTCCCCGCTTCCCACGCCTTGTCTGCCCTTGTGGAACTCCTCCGTAAGGATCTTCTCCGGAATATATCCCCGCAGATACCGGCGCACCAGTCTCCGTTCCTGTCCGTCATGGGTGAACTGCTGTGGCGGAAGGCTTAACACCAGCTCGATCATGCGCTTATCTCTCGTCGGGTCCCTGGGGATCACCCCCGTAGCCAATGACAGCTTTACTTCATATTCCCCCACCTGCCGCAGGGCATTTTTGTCATACATGTACCGGGAAACTGCCCAAAAGTCCTCATCCTGACCTGCTGTAAGCAGATCCTTCCAGATCCACCTGCGGCTTTTTCTATATTTTCTGCGGTAGGCATCGATCTCCCGTGTAAGTGTCAAAAGCTTCCCCTGCCGCAGAAGCGTAAGAAACAGGCTGCGGAAGTCTCCGTAGGATATTGTGATATTCCCATACTGTCCCGACAGCAGGATCCCACAGCCCTTCTGTGCCGCCCTCCTGTAACTTTCATACATCCATGGCAGATTTAACACCGCTTTATACGGCACTTCCAGAAGCTCCAACAGCTTCCGGTTCTCCGCAAGCAGATCCCCCTTGTCCGTGACGATATATTCCGGCTCCAGATTCCCCTGGAAGCTTTTCACAAGCTCTACATAATGCCTCTCATCCTCCACGGCATACTGCCCCGGCACGATTGCCCGCTCCTTCTCCTGTGGTACAGAAGTGAAGGAATACAGCTTCCGCCCGCGATCTTTAAGAAACGGGGCTGCAAATGCCGCCACTGCATTGGAATCCAGTCCGCCGCTTAGCAGGATCCCCGTCTCTTTATCCCCACGGATCACATCTTCCACACAGCTCTTTAAAGTGTCCGTCACCAGTTCCCGGTACTCCTCATCGGTCTTCCCCGTAAGTACTTTACGCGTGGCAAAAGGATCCCAGTAGCTTCTGCGTCTCTCCCCATCTCTTGTAAATACGATGACTTCCCCCGGCTGTAGTCTGTAGATCCCCGTATACGGAGTCTCCCGCGGCTCCGCTGCCGCCCGCAGATCTTCCATTGCCACAAAACGTTCAAACCAGCCCTCATTACTCTTCCAGTCCTGCCTCTCACAGAGGATTCCCCTCAATAAAGAGGAAAAATAGATTCTGTGCCCCTCTCTGAAATAGTAGACAGAACGGTTTCCCACCGCATCGTTAAACAAGGTGAGGCTTCCCTTACCGCGCTCCAGATAAGCACAGGCATAAGCGCCTCTTGCTGTGGCAAGGGTCTGCTCCTTAGCCTTTCGGAAGCTTTCGTATAAAATCTCTCCGTCCGGAGGCACTGTTCCTTCTGTTCTTACAGTTCCTTCCATGTATCCTGCCACTTCCCGAAGCATCAGGGCACGGTTATCCAGTATCACATCCGCTATGAACAGATCCCCATCAGCTCCTGCACTTCCATAAGGGAAATGCTCCCACGCAGCCTCTTTTGTTACATTCTGTACCCCGCAGGCGAAGTAATATCCCTCTCCCAGGCGCTCCTCTATCCGGTCCAGACAGCTGCTCTTATAAGTCTCCCGCATACGTGCCGCTTCTTCCCGAAGTCTCCCGTCACACAGACTTTCCCCCGCTAGCCTCTGCCCGGCCTGCAGATCCACAATTCCCCAGATTGCCGACATGGGTCTCCCCTTTCCGTCCGGCTTCCAGGCAGAACCGCGCCACTGTGGTATAGCCGCTTCCGTCTCCGCCGGTCACATAGATTTTCCCGCAGCGCAGCCAGGCGTGCGCCACCATTTTCCCTTCTTCCACGCCGCATCCCATATACAGCGTGGTGGATATCCCTCTTCGGTACAGCAGTCTCTGCGCCGTCAGTGCCCGCACGAGGCATTTGCTCTGCCAGGGTGTCCTGTCGCAGAACCGGTTCACGATCCGGGATACGGCGGCTGCCTGTCTGTAAGTCTCCACGGGTTCCGCCCATGCCGATTCCAGATCTCTTGTTCCCCAATTTTTATGCAGTCTCTCCGTGGGCAGTAATAATAACTGCAGCCGGAATTTTGCCGAATAGTAATAAGTAAGTATGGTCTCTTTTTTCCAAGGATTCCTTACAAGGAACCCCAACAGACTTATCATAGACTTCTCTCCTGTCTCTTAAATGCCTACTGAAAATGCAGCTGCAGCCTGCGGTAAATATCCTGCCGGATCAATATCTGGGAATCCCCGATCTGTTTCAGCATTTCCCGCTTCTGTCTGCCTCTGCCGCAGGTAATTCCCCGCACCGCCCGGACACCCCACGCCACAGGCAGAAGCAGCCTGCCGATCACCGGATTCTTCGTAAGCCACGGATAATAAGTCACCATATAGCGATAAGGTGGGAAATGGTACCATCTCTTCAGGCTCTCCGGACTACTCTCTCCCTCCTCACAGAACCGGTTCCAGATCCCATTCTCATCCTTCCCGTAGATTCCGCAGCCCTGCATATAGTCAAACAACTGCCGGTAGAATTCATCCCAGCCCTCTCCCCGCAGCCAGATGTCGGTTAACTTCTCCATATGTTCGGTAAATGCCGAAAGTCCGAGCGCCGCGAACTGTTTTTCCAGGTAAGAAGCATCCATCTCCTCCCCGAACCGTTCGCGGAACACATAAATATCCACCAGATTCCGAATGCCGCAGCCTCTTTTGTAAAAATGTTTTGCCATATGGGCTATCATATAGATGTAAAAATCTTCCGCTTCGAAGTCATAGACATACAAAAAGCCTTTCCTGCGCACCGCCCGGGACAGATCCGAGAAATAAGCATACTGTCTCTCATCCACCGTCCGGTCATACATGGCTCTGTGGACCTCCACCACGATCCCGGGTGCCTTATAATAGATGTCATGGTGTTTGACCTTCTGCTGTAAGACATATCCCATACGAAGCAGTTCTTCTGCTGCCTGTTCCATAAAATCCTCATGGATCAGAATATCAATATCACTCATCTCCCTAAGAAATGGGGATGGATAGTAGAGCTTCATCCGGGCACCTTTCATAGGCTGGCAGGGAATTTTTGCCTTTTCCATATGTTCTTCCAGGCTTTTCAGTTCCTGTAACTGCAGGCCGGTAAACAGCATGCTCCCCAGCACTTTCTCCCGCAGGATATCTTTTTCTTCTTCCGATAATCCTTCGGTGCGAAGCAGCGCTCCCAGCAACAGGTAATCCATATGATTCTCTCCGGAGATCTTCACGATCTCCTCCACACAGATTCCCTCAGGCGTCCCCTTCGGTGTTCTCCCTTCCAGTCCCGCCAGCACTAGTTCTGCCAGATATTCTGCCATTTTTTCCATACGTTGTTCCCCTTTCCACTCATTCCGTCTCCGCATTCCGATTCAGAAGCTCTTGCGTATATCGCAGAATATATTCTCCTCTCCGGTCAAAGTAGGTAAGGATCGTATCTCCGTCCGCCAGATATCCTTCCTCCGTCTGCTGCACACCGTAACGCTGCGCTGTCACTGTCACCGCCACCCTGTATTTTTCAAGGATCGGTGTCAGGGCTTCCTCCACCTGCTCCCTCGTCCACTCTTCCGCATACGCCTGCATACGCCTGCGGAAGCTTTCCGCGAAATTGGGATTTTTCAACAACCCCTGAAAAAAGAGGTCTCCTGAGACTTGGGGACACAGATAGGTATTCACACTGTAATTGCTTAGGCTGTTCCGTCCCAGGGTGTCCGTGGCGTCAGTGAATTCCCAGTGCCATTTTCCCACGCTGTCCTCTCCCTCCTGTCTCCATACGGTAGTAGAAAAGGAGTCAAACTGCGGATTGCCGAAATAGAGATTGGCACAGTAATATTCCAGAAAACTGTCCACATCCATCTGCTCCAGAATCTGTCTGTATATTTTCTCCGATCCGGCATTCTGCTCTGTCACCAGCCGGTAAAGTTCTCCGTACTCCGGTGCGATCTGCGCAGGATAGACATTTTCCACCATGCGGATCTCTTCCACCGCGCACCCGGCGCGCTCCGCCAGACTCTCCGGACGGATTGCCTCCCGCATCAGGTACAGCCCCCAGAACTCTCCGTCCACGAATACCATGCAGCCTGGCATTGCTTCGGATAAAAAGCCTTGCGCTCTTCCACGTAGCAGTTCTTCCTCCAGGCACTGTCTGCTCTTCATGGCATGATCCGTACCGCCTCCGTACAGCATCATTGTCCCGTTCTTGAAATACGGATACAGTTCACATGTATCGTCAATGACCGGCTCCGCTTCCGTAAACAGGAAGCTTTTCTGTCCGTAGTCCAGATTGCCGTCCTTACGCAGTGTCAGGGTCACATCCCCTTCATAGGTCAGATACCGGTCCGTTTCAAAATATTCGATATGGGCAGAAATTTCACCGCCCCGGTAATAATTCGCAGAGTCAGACCGCAGTTCGTTCGAAGCCAGTGCATTTTCATAGTCCACACCCGCCACATAGATCCCCTCGAAGTAATCAAACAATCCCGCAGGCTCCGTGGTCACAGACAGCACCGGCAGGCTCCGGTACATTGCCTTGCCCTCCATGGCGATAAAATAGCTGGCGCAGGTGACCGCACTTTCCATCCCGTCTGCATCTACCGCCACCGCCTGCAGCACTACCGCCTTATCCACTGTCGTCAGAGGTGCATAATTTTGATATGCAGATACAGTGGACACCGCAGAGTAGACATTCGGACTGCCGCAGACATTCGTCACCTCCACCGGTCCCTCATAGAGAGTCCCGTTGTCCTCCCCCGGCTTTGTTCCATCCATCGTATAATAGATCCTGCAGCCTTCCGGTGCCGTGATCTCCACGGTGATCTCCTCCGGATAGAATCCTCCTGGCAGTGAGAATACCGGCTGCTCCCCGGACGGATCTGCAGTAAGTCTGGTGCGGATCTGCATCGGTTGATCGTAAGTCCCCTGTATCTGTCCTGCCTGTGGTTCCTCCCGCTGCCCGGATAACTGCTCTCTGTCCGCCTCCTGCTTATCCTGCAGCCATAATAAAAATGCCGAAAACCCGATACAGGACAGTAGCGCCAGGGTGATCAGAAGGCGTTCTCCCGTTTTTTTCTCTGTATTCATCTCTTCCCCCTCGTTTAGTCCCTGCAATAGAGATCTCTGGTATATACCTTTTCTCTGACATCCGCCAGTTCCCCGTGATAACGGTTTGCCACGATCACATCCGCTTCCCGTTTGAACTGCTCCAGACTGCGTATGACAGGGCTTCCTAAGAAGGCATCCTCCTTCAGTTCCGGTTCATACAGTACGATCCTTGCTCCTTTTGACCGTATTCGCTTCATAACGCCCTGAATACTGGATTGTCTGAAATTATCCGATCCCGTTTTCATGGTCAGCCGGTAGATGCCGATGACTTTTCCTTCCGCTCTCCCAAGAATACTGTCCGCGATGTGATCCTTGCGGGTACTGTTAGCGGACACGATAGCCTGGATCAGGTTCTGCGGAATATTTTCATAATTGGCAAGCAGCTGTTTCGTATCCTTGGGCAGGCAGTAACCGCCGTATCCGAAGGATGGATTGTTATACTGCATCCCGATCCTGGGATCGAGGCAGACGCCTTCGATAATATTGCGGCTCTCAAGTCCCCGCATCTCCGCATAGGTATCCAGTTCATTGAAAAAGCTGACCCGCAGTGCCAGGTAAGTATTGGCGAACAGCTTTACCGCTTCCGCCTCCGTGGGATCCATGATCCGGCATGGGATCTGCGTCTTTTCTGCCCCCGCGCACAACAGTCCCACAAAACGTTCCGCTGCTGCCATCATCCGGGGACTTCCCGCTGCCCCCACAAGGATCCGGGAAGGATACAGATTGTCATACAGTGCATGCCCCTCTCTTAAAAATTCCGGGGAAAACAGGATCCGGTCCGTATCGTATTTTTTTAGAAGCGATGCCGTATATCCCACCGGCACTGTGCTCTTGATGACAATGACTGCCGCCGCATTCACTCTCCTCACCGTCTCTATCACATTTTCCACCGAAGAAGTATCAAAAAAGTGAATCTTCGGATCATAATTCGTGGGAGTGGAGACGATGACATATTCCGCTTCCCTATATGCCGCCTCCCCGTCCAGGGTAGCTTTCAGGTGCAATTCCCCTTTTTGTAAAAACTCTTCGATCTCCGGATCCTTAATTGGTGATTGCCACTTACGGAGCATTTCCACCTTTTCCGGCACCACATCTACCGCCGTCACTTCATTGTCCCGGGCTAACAGCACTGCCAGCGACAGTCCCACATACCCGGTTCCCGCTACCGCGATCTTCATATCTTTTCCTCTCCTTTACACCCTGATGGCAAATAACTGTCTGAACTCTCTCCTGCCGCCGTAGCACAACAGGAAGATACCGTTAGACACTGCCACACATAATATTCCCCTCAGCACGAACCCGCCAATACCATCCGCCGCGATCTGACTGCATATCTGATACGTCAGAATACAATCCGCCAGCGTCACGATGCCGTAGAATCCGATGTTTCCCAGATACCCCCTGTAATCTTCTCCCGCAAACAGGGTCGTGAACAGATTATGTAACAGCCAGGGCATTCCCACGATCAGCGTGGACACCACCGTAGACAGGATCACCCCGTAGAGTCCCAGAGGACGCACCAGCAGCAGATTTAAGCCAAGATTCGCTCCCGCCGTCATCAGTGTCCGGAACCGGTCTCTGTGCCAGATCCCGGCAGCATCCTTGTAGGCATTGAACAGCTGGTTGAATTCGCAGATAAAATAATACATGCAGAAGCACACCACGATCTGCATGGGCAGTATCCCTTCCTCCCCGATCCACAGCTTCATAAAAGGCTGCAGCAGGCATAACAGTCCACAGGTACCGAATCCGGCGGTCCAGGCAATGAACGCGGTAAGCTTCCGGAAATCCTTATAATTTTTCTCCCGGCTCTCCGTCAGAATACTGTTCCCGATCCCTGCGAGACAGGCTGTGAAAAATACACCCACCATCCCTGTCAGGGAAGTGATGATATAGTAATAATTCTGATAGACCGCCAGTACAGTAAGTCCCAGAAATGCGGAGATGACCACGGAGTCTGCGCTGCCCACAATGACCGCTCCGACCTTCGAGGTGAACAGGTCACGGATCTTACCGCGGATCTTACTCTCTGCCTGCTTAGATATTTTTCCCCGTGGAATAGCATACGGATATTTTCTCTTCGCCACCACCGCCGTACACAGATTCGTCAGGATCTGCGCTCCCAGTGCCGCCGACAGATACCAGTAATAATTCCCTGCATATAATAAAAGCAGTGCCTGCACCGCATACTGGAGTGTCCGTACCGACAGATCCACCCTGCTGACCAGGTCGTTGCGCTGATGGGCAGTCAGCAGACTGTTTTTATACCCGAAGAGCCAATAGCTTACGACGCAGGCTCCCAGATGCAGCAGATACAGTACATACAGATTCATTCCCTCAGGAATACTGTCCACCCGCACCAGATACGGTAAAAAAGGAAGTAACAGCATGCCCAGCCCCAGAATACACAGACCGATACGGCGGTAGTACCTGCGATACAATAACAGCAGCCCGCAGATCTCTTCCTTATCCCCCTTTTCAATGGGAGCATACATACTGTAGACCAGCGCACTCCCCACTCCCAGCTCCGCCAGGTTCAGTATCTGTAACAGGGAGGTAAACAGACTGTTCAGCCCCAGGTATTCCATACCCAGGCTGCGGATCAGTAATGTCCGCATGAGAAAAGGGATCATGATCTGGTATCCCTTCAGCAGCCCTCCAAAGATCACATTGCGAAATGCATTCCGGGTTCTTCCCATATTAGTACCCATCCCTTCCGTTTCTCTGCCGGATCCACAGATCATAAGGGAAGCTTTGCAGAAGTCCTTCCCTGAGCGCATCCAGCTTAGGCAGTTCCATGGGTTCCGTCTCCTTTGCCTCCGACAGTGACGCTGCCGACCGCACCTCATATCTGCCGGTGGCAAAATACCAGTCATAGTATTTCAGCAGCTCTTCTTCCATGCCCTGTCGTAAAAATACCGCCGGAACCCCATAGCTCTCCGCCAGAATAATTCCATGTAACGAAGAGGAGTATACCACCTCGGCCTCTAATATTTTGTCGAGGAATGTCCGGTAATCTCCGGTTCGTATGGAAAGTCTGTCATCTCCTGTCATTTTCCGCTTCATATAGTGGTCGATCACCACATATTGTTTCTTTTTCTCCGGTCGTCTGCCGGGATAGATCAGAGGCAGTAATATGGCAGGATCCCCGTATATCTGCGGACAGGTATAGCCGTTCTCCCGAAGCACCTGTGCCGTAATGGGACCTCTGACCGCCCGGATATCCAGTCTCCTGTACTTTTTCTGCAGGGCGATCCGCCCCACATGACCGAAGGAATTGACGCCGCTTCCCCAGATCACGGCATCGAAGATCCCCAGTCCCAGCACTGAACCGATGGTCATGAGATGACAGGGATTTGCCGCCTCTAAGGACAAGCTAAGCCCTAGGCGCCCAAGCATCCATCCGGTCACCACCGGAGCTAACAGATCACCCAGATTCTCGCTGAAATTCCAGTACTCCAGATTCACTCTGTTCCGGTCCGCTTTTCTTCCGTCCAAGGTCCTCCGGTTCCTGAGAACTCCGATCTGTTTTGTCAGTTCCATTTTGCTCCCTCCTTTTGTCCTAATGTCTCCCATGCTGCCCTAATGTCTGCTGTACAGTGCATCCAACAGCCCAAAGTACCGGTGCAGCAGAAGCCCCCCAAGGACTCTGCGCTTCCCATGCGTCCGGTACTCCCGCAGTGCATTCTGTAAGGTTTTGGAAGTGCCGATCCGTTCCAGTTCCGCACGCTTTTTTTGTCTGTCATAGCCGGAGCATCGGTAGATCTTATGCAAATACATCAGGCTTTTCCCCACGAAATACGCATCGATCTCGTCATACAGCGCCTCTTTTGCCCCCAGCCTGTCAAAACAGCGTCCGGCGCAGTCTCTGAAATACAGAAGAGCCTCATAATAATTGGCATGGAACCGGTGCACCAGATTGTCCGCTTCCTTATAGTGATAACAGTACAATGTCTTCGGGATCACACAGATCCTCTGACACCGCTCCAGTACCTGCATGGAAAACGCCATGTCCTCGCAGATGGCAAATGCTTCTCCGAAGAGGATTCCATTCTCCGTAAGAAGCGTGCGGCGGATCAGCTTGTTCCATGGTGGATTGAAAAATTCCTGCCGGAAATCCATAATAAACCTCTCCTGCAGATATGCTGCTCCTCCACCGCAGAAATACTTTTCGGGAATGTTATCCACCGTTTCTCCGGATCGCTCCACATAATAGGTAAATCCACACACTACCATATCTGCGCTCTGCGCCGCTGCCTCCCGGTACAATTCTTCCAGGGTCTCCGGGACCAGCGTATCGTCACTGTCCGCAAAATAGAGATATTCTCCCCCGGACTTACGGATGCCCAGATTCCTGGCACTGCTGACACCGCCGTTTGACTTATGATATGTCCGGATCCTTGGATCCTCCTGTGACAGGCTGTCGCATAATGCTGCAGATGCATCTGTGCTCCCATCGTCTACAAGCAGCAATTCCCATTCGGTAAATTTCTGCCCCAAAATGCTGTCCACACAGGTTTGCAGCATTTTTTCCGCATTATACACCGGTACGATGATACTGATCGCCGGCTTATTGATCTTCCCCTTCTCTGTCATGTTCCGTCCTGTTGCTCCATTACACTGTAGATTCTCTGCGCTACCCGGTCCCAGGAATATTCCTCCAGATACCGGTCCTTACGTGCCTCCACTTCTTTCCGGTATTTCGGGTCTCTCAGGACTTCCCACATCTCTTCCGCCAGCTCCTGCGCATCCTCCCCGGAAAACAATCTGCCGGTACAGCCGTCCTCGATGATCTCCCGCATGGCGAACTTGTCCCTGCCGATGCAGGGCAGACCGTAAGTAAGAGCTTCCGCAAATACCAGCCCATAGGCTTCAAAATAAGAAGGCATACAGAACACATCGCACAGGTTATAATATTCTGCCAGCTCCTCCGCTGTCAGATCTCCCAACAGATGAATCCCGCACAGATCCTTCTCTTCCGCAGGGAGCCCAACATCCCGTAATGCAGTCCGTATCCCTTCTGCGGAGGCTCCTGCCAGGTACAATTCCGCCTCCGGCAGGTATTTTTTCTTAAGGATGCTATAAGCCTGTACCACCAGCAGTCCGCCTTTTCGCAGGAAATTGCGTCCCACGAAGAGGATCCGTCTCCCTTCCTTTTTCCCCGGGCGGATACCTGCGGCATCCACATTGATGCCGCCTCCCACCGCATATACCTTTTCCCCGGGAATCCCACATTCCTCTGTCAGGAAATCCCGAAGCCACCTGCTCATGGTAAATACCGCCTCACTTTTTCGGTACGCGGCAAGCTGCGAAGCTGCCCGTCGCTTAAGCTCTTCCACCGCTACCCCGTCATACTCGCAGTACCCATAGCTTACCGGATCGTGTTCCATAAGCCACAGGATCGCCGCCACGGCAAGATCCTGATAGATATAAGACCTGTAGCGGTCTCCCGTGGGGAACTCTCCGAACTGGAAGGTCTTTATTTTCTCCCGCTTTCCAAGGCAGGCTCTCATGCGCAGGCGGTCCCACAGGGGTGGGGCCGGCACCAGCCCTTTTTTCTGTATCTTCCGAAGCACCTTCCGGTACAGCGGATCGGAGATCGCGAAATCCCGGATGGTTACATAGTGCTCCATAGCCTGCCGCAGGGACCACGCCGTTCCCGACCAGGTTCTTTTTTTGTCTTTATACCATAGACATACATACAGTACTTCTTCCATAATTATCCTCTCATGATCTTTTTCATTTCCCGTTATCTGTCCTTTTTATCCGCATACAGAGCGATCTGCGTACACCCGTCCGTGATGTCATAGCACACTGCCCACCGGGCTTTCGGTACTGTCACATCGATATCAAAAGGGAACTCCGCAAATGTCATATCTAGTGTCCGCTCCCCATAGGGCGGGCATGCCGGGACAGTTTTCTGAAATGTTTCCGTGGGTGTCACGATCAAAAGTGTCCGTTCTGTGGCGGTATCGTTGGTGACGCTGAAGTGGATCTGCCCCTCGTCATCTTTAAATCTGCTTCCCACATACAACATATCCGTGGTGGTTATATTCTCCATCGTGACCCCCTCGCTGACATTTTGGTGGTAAAACGTGCCGTACCTCGCCGCTTCCCCCACTGCGATATTGCACAAGGTCACATCCTCCAGGGAATGCCCCTCCTTCACCAGAGTGTAAATCGAATAACCGCCTCCATTTAAGATACAGTTGGTGAAATAGATTCCCTTCGCACTGCTTCGCTCCGGTGCGATCATCAGGCAGGCATTCACATAACTGCTGCCGCCCGGGATCGCCGGTATTTCGAATCTGCAGTTATCAAAAGAAATATTCTCCGCCGTAAGAGACGGATAACCGAAGATCTGCACTCCGTCGGAATGCACCGATTCCTCACTGTCCGGATGCGCCAGATCCGCGATATAGCAGTCTCTGAGCGCCACATTGCGGTAAGGATTCACCGCATCCCCGCTGCTGCCTCCCAGTCTGCACCGGCAGAGTGTGGCATTACTGCCATGGAAATTCCGCAGGGTACAGTCCTCGAAAACATAACGGATCTTTGCATCCTCACGCCCCGTGGTCACCGCATCGAACCGGCAGTTTTTGTAAGTCACCACCGTCTCTTCCGTGATCTTATTCTCATTGACCATCAACAGAGAATACTTAGAGAAATCCATATTTTCCACCAGAATATCTCTCCCTGCCGTCTTATTGCGATACACCAGATCCAGCACCAGTTGTCCTCCCGCTCCGATCCGGTACTCTATGCCGCCATAATTCCCTTCTTCCGTGACCTTTGTCAGTTCTGTGTCCGTATAGCTTCCGGTACCCGCCCCGGTGTTGAATCTGTCCGGAATCTCTCTTCCCTCCGCCCGGGTGTCCGTCCCCATACCAATTGCAAACAGCAGTCCCAGAAACAGAATCATTTTTCGCATATTCGTTTCCTTTTTCTACACATTCTCTCTATTTACCTTATGTATCTGCACTTCTCTTCGTGTGAAGGCTCCGCCTCTTTTTCCGAATTTTCTGTGGAAAATACCAAAAACAGCGCCAGGGGAAGATATGCATACTTAATGGTCTGCAGCGTATCCATCCACCATAGATTCAAAAAATACCCGCAGACTGCCAGTGCCATGCAGGCTGCCATCCTGTCCTTCTTGCGGATCCACCTTCGTACCATCCCAAGGACTGCCTGCAGGATCAGCAGACAATAGACGATCAGCCCCGGATAACCGTAGCGGATATAATTTGCCACATAGAAATTGTCGATGGAATGAATCGTCGCGCCTCCCGGAATATACCAGGAGAAATGATATCCCGATCCCTGCCCCAGCCAGGGATTCAGCCAGTCCACCGCAAAAATCTGAAGCAGCGCATCCCGGTAGGAAGCACTGTTGGCAAGAGAGGTACTGTCCACCCCATAGCGTTCTGCCATAGAAGTTCCAAACATCTCATCCACCACAGTACTTAGCTGCAGCAGAATATAATGTCCCGGTGCCGAATTGGGGAAGAGCAACGCCAGCCAAAGGATCAAAAGTCCCACCGGCAGCACCGTAAAAAGCAGTCGTTTCCGCTGTGTCCCCGGTGCCAGAATACATAATAACAACAACTCCAGTCCCATGACCGCCAGTGTGGAGCGGGATCCTGTCAGGAACACATTTATGATAACCAGCAGCATCAGCGGCAGATGTTGAAAAATGTCAAAGCACCGCTTTGTTTCATCGATGCATAAAAGCGGCAGACCGGAGATCAGGATCAGTCCATACGCCAGAGAGTGATTTGCCGGTCCCATGATCCGGTACGAGCCGGATCGGATCATGCCGCCGGTATACAGTCCCGGGATCGTCTCCAAATAGGCAAAGGGTGTCCTGCCCATCCCCGCTTCCACGATTCCCAACAGGCACAGAATCAAAAGCATCCGCCTAAAAAGCACCAGATACCCGTCACTTCCCAGATACTCCCGCAGCACATAGACCACCAGAAACAGCGCCAACAGCTCGATCAACGGATAGAGGAACGTGCCGATGTGTCCCCTGAGCACCCCCGTATAGAAACAGATCCCCAGATACCCTGCCATCGCAGGCCACAATTTACAGTTCCTTGCGCCCTCCCAGAATATTTTTTTCCGGGACTCTTTACTCAGAATAAAAAGCCCAAGCAATACGATCAGCATCCGCTGTGCTGTCATGTCGAAACCCGGCAGCCGGACTCCGAAATACTGCGGCAACATATAATAGGTGATCAGAAAAGCCACTGACAGGGTCCGTCCCAGATCCCGTTCGTTACAGGTCTCGAGATACCTGCTGCCGCTCTGCCACCTGCTCCGTATGCCTATTCTATGTGTGTGTTCCACCAGATATCTGCTCATGGACCTCACCCTCTGACCGCCATACAGAATTCCACCGGTATGGACTTTTTACTGTGATAACAATCTCTGTATACTAAAATTAGTGGCAGAATATTCATCAATTTTTTATGTTCCATTAACTCAATACGAAGTGTAGTTGCCCGGATATTGCGCACAAGCAGCCTTTTTGTCTCCTCCGGCATTCCCAGATCCGTGGCAAATTTAAGTGTCGCCTCATGGCTTTGGCGTAATGCCCGGAAAAATGCGATCCGCTTCTCCAGATCCCGCATTTTGCGCTTGGATACATTACCCGAATGCATCCTTCTACGCAGTGTAACGCGGTGAAAGATATAGCACCCGTCCATGCACAGTGCCAGTTTCCAGGCGTATTCGTCGTGCGCCCAGCCGGGATACCAGTATTTTTTTGTCTTCTCCAAAAATGCTCTTCGAAGACACATGGTACAGCCCTCACTGCCAATGAAAATATTCGCCGGGCAAAAGTTAACGTGCTCCAGACTCCCATCGTTTCGAAAGCTCTTTAATACCCTCCTGCTGATCCCCGGAGCATCGGGATCTGTTGTAAACGGTGTAAACTCTGACCCCAGCACCTGGATCTTCTCACTTTTTTCCATCTGTTCCACCATTTTCTCCACCCGGTCCGGTTCCCAGATGTCGTCCTGATCACAGAAAAACACGTATTCCCCATCCGTCTCTTCCACCGCCTTCTGGAAATTCTCCGCATACCCCAGCCTCTCTTCATTGCAGATAAGCCGCCATGCCGGTGCCAGCCGGTACTCCGTAAGATACCTCTCGATCAGTTCCACCGTATTGTCCGTCGATGCATCGTCCCGCAGGATGACCTGATCCGGCGTAAGCGTCTGTTGTCTGACAGAGTCCAGTTGTTCTTGTAAGAATCTGCTTCCGTTGCAGGTTGCCAGAGCTACCGATATCTTCTTATTTTTATTTTCCATTTCTGATTCTCCGTTTTCTCTCCCTATCCTATCCCGCTCTGTTCCGGCGCTATCCTGTGATCCCACCCGGCGGACACCTGCGCAGTGTTCCACACAGAAGCCTGCACAGTCCCGGTGTGGTCAGTTTCAGATATTGTCCCTTAAGCCCTCTCCCCAGATACGGATTCTTACGATACTCCGGGAAATTCTGCTGCAGGAATGTAAAGGTCTCTCTTCGAAGCGCCTCTCTGCACTTCGGATCCGGAATCCTGGATATCCTTCCCATGGAACTGCATAGCAGCACCCGGGTACAGAAATATTCCAGTTCCTTCCCATGCTTCTCCATCAGTCCCCTGTCCCGGTAGAACTCCAGTGCATCCTGAAGCACCGGAAAAATATTCCCCGCACGACTGCTGCCATTCATGGCGGAATCCCCCCTGTCCCGATGATAGACATAGACCCCCAGCATTTTAGCCCGCCTCCGTATATAGGGAAGAATCTTTAGATAGAAGGAGGTGTCTTCGTAGATGCAGCCCTCCGGGAACAGTATTCCCTGCTCTGTGAGGATTCTTTTGCGGATCAGTTTGTTCCAGGGTGCCGCCGATCTGTAAGACCTTTTCTCCCTGCCGTTCTCCTCCAGATAATGAAAATCACATTCCACCAGATCCAGATCATCGGAGGACGCCTTCGTATACATTGCCGCATACATGCGCCTGTCCACATAATCATCCGAATCCACGAATCCTACATATTCCCCGCGGGCAGCACGGATCCCTGCATTTCTCGCACTTCCCTGCCCGCCGTTTGGCTGGGTGATGACCCGGATCCGCTCAGGATACTTTGTGCGGTACGCTTCCAGTATCCGGGGCGATGCATCCTGCGATCCGTCATCCACGAAGATCAGCTCAATGTCCGGCAGTGTCTGTTCTGCCAGCGAACGGATGCATTCCTCCAGATATTTTTCCATGTTGTACACCGGAACGATCACGCTGACTGCCGGCATAAAATGTCCTCCACACTGCGCAGCAGAAATTCCGGAAAGTACAGACTGATCTCCCCATGTTCTTTGTAATGCGCGATATCCTGACTGAAGTGATAGCCTTTTCCTGTTAAATCCCCGCACAGATACCGGATGTGTTCGTCGTAAGTGTGCTCGCTGTCGGAGTAATGCAGGTAGATCCGCTGGGATGCCACATAAGGGTTGTTCCGCACTTTTTCCGGCAGATACCGGTTCAGATACGCTATGTTCTCCTCGCTGATCTCCCCCGTAATATGCCGCAGTGCCTCTGTATTCTCCGTATCCACCAGACTCTGCCCCAGAAAATACTGCGGACCTCCCACGATCATATAGCTTCCCGGATATTCCATCCCGAAATTCAACGCCGTATAGCCACCCTTGCTGGACCCACAGAAGATCAGTCTCTTCGCCCCGGTCATCTCCCGCACCCTGCCGATCAGCTTCCGGACCGCCTCAGATTCTTCAAAATGCATATTGCTTCCCAGATAAAAAGAACCTCTGTGATCCGCCGCAAAATCATCCAGTAAAAACAGTTTGTTGCAGGAGACGTTCTTCAAAGTCCGCACATAATTATATCTGGCGCGGATCCCTTTTCTGGTACAGGAGCTGAAGACAATGAGAAGATCTTTTGAAGGTGCCCTGTCTAACATGTATTTCAACGTCACTCCCTCTGTCCTGAATTTTTTCTGATCCCGCATAAGACGCAGCTTCGTCAGAAAATATTCCCACAGCTTTTTACTCTTTTTACGTAATTTTTGTATGTTTTGCATGTCTTTTTCTATCATGTCGTTCCCCCTCTTCCGCATTTAAAAACTGTTCCATATCCGTAAGGATCCTCCGGGTGTTGGAATGATACTCTGCAAATTCCCGCTGCTGTGTCTCCCGGATACACCCGCCCAGCTGTTCGCAGTCATAGCAGGCGCAGATCAGATTCATCCCGTCAAATTCCCGAAGCAGCTGTACCTGATGGTCATCCACATGCTCTCCGTATGCTGCAAGCCGCGGAACCGCAATGACTTTTTTCCCCTGCTTGATCGCACCGATGATCACTCCGGTACCTCCGTGGGTAATGACCATTTGACATTCCCGGAGTTTATCCGCGAAGCCTTCTCTGTCTAAAAATGGTCTGTACGCATAATGCTTCGGAAGATAAGTACCTGCTCCGGTCTGTGCATATACCTCTTCCCGTATGATCCCTTCCTCGATCAGGTCGTCTATCTTTTGCAGCAATCGGTTGAATGGAAATCCCTGAGATCCTGTCGTCACAAATATCATCTTAATAGATTCCTCCCAGACAGACCGCTTCCGGGTAGATTTCCTTCATTTGTGCCCACTGGACATAGAACCGGTCTGCCCACCTGTATAACAGCTTCCCCGTCAAAGTCGCCGAAGTCACCTTGGCGAAGGACTCGATATAGACCAGCTTTCTCCCGGAAAGTCTGGCTTCCATACACAACGGTATCATTGCCAGCACCCCCGTACACACCACCACATCCGGCTTCTCCCTGTGGAGGATCTTAAGGGAACGGAATGCATTTCCAATAAGGTACAGCGGACACATCCACTGTCTTCGGTTCACCTGATGCAGGTAATAGCAGGTTACCGGTGTTTTCACTTCATAGCCTGTATTTTCCGTCACTATAAAACTTTCATACTTTTCCATCAGCGGCCGTAACATCATCAGCTGTTCAAAATGTCCGCCGGAGGATGCCGCAAAACATATTTTCATAGAATTTCCCCTTTCTCTACACTGCCCCTTCGTTCTGCTGTTTATATTCGTTCCAGTATTGCTGTAATCTGTAATTATAATCTCTGGATTTCGGCGGAAGCCCGTTGAACAGGATCCCGCAGATGTCCGCATCCACCTGTTCCAGCAACGTAACCGCCAGCTTCTCTCTGCCCATATGGCTGACACCTGCCCGCACCACCACAAGATACGCTGTGACCTCATGGGATAACAGCAGGGCATCCGTGACGATCCCCACCGGCGGCAGATCGATAATAATGCAGTCATATTGTGTCCGCATGTTCCGTAACAGTTCTCTCATCCGCTCACTTCCCAGCAGTTCCGAAGGGTTGGGCGGATTCTCGCCTCCCACCAGCACATCCAGATTCTCCCGGTACGGAAGGATCTGCGGTGTCTCCTTCAGCCCCGCCAGATACTGACTCAGTCCCAGTCTTCCACGAAGCTTTAACATGGAAGCCACGGACATATTACGCATATCTCCGTCGATCAGTAATACCTTTTTCCCCAGCTGTGCATAACTGATGGCGATATTGACGCTGTTCAGTGTCTTGCCCTCGTCCTTATCCGCACTGGTGACGGCATAGACCGGGCAGCGCTCCCCTTTCCCGGTAAACAGGAGATTGGCACGGATCGTATTGTAAGATTCCTTCATGGCAAAGGAACTGTTTTCCCCCAGGACCAGTACCGGACGACTCTTGCGGTCCTCCGCCCGGATCAGGGGAATATCCCCCAGCACGGGAATCCTGAATGCCAGTTTTAATTCATAGCGCCTGCGGATGGTGGTATCTGTAAGCCCCACCAGTAAAAACAGTGCCATGGATACGCCAAAACATCCTGCAAAACCTGCCAGTGCATATTTTATCAGGCTGGTGGAGCTGTAAGGAGCCTCTGGCACACCGGCATAATCGATCACTTCAATGCCACCGGATTTCACGATCCTGCCGATCTCCTTCGGTGCCACCCTCCCGATAGCATTGGCAAGCTCCGCCGCACGATACGGGTCGCTGTCATAGGCATATACATAGAAGACGGCGGTATTTTCCACCACGCTGGTGGTGATCATTTTCATCAGTGTCTCTGTTCCATAATCAAATCCCGCTTCTTCCAGTACTTTCTCCAACACCGTATGACTTTTTAAGATCAGTATGTAGCTCTGTACCAGATTCTTCGCCTGGGTGAATTCGGAATTTGAAATATTAATGGAAGAATCATATACATAATCGGGGTCACTGTACACGTAGAAGGATACCTCTGCCCGATACAGCGTACGATCCGTCAGATAAGCATAAGCACCTCCCGCCATACCTCCCAACACGCCCAGGATCACAATGTATGCGATTCTTTTCCGAAGGATCCACAGGATCTTCTCCAGATGAAAATTATTTAAGATCGTTTCCAACATTCTCTTCTCCCTTTCGACATATTTTGCTTTTCCCCAAAATGAAAATATCCACCAGGGAATTCCCTGATGGATATCTCATATCGGACACCTGCCTGTCCGCTTTCTTCATTTGTAAGTAATGTATTCAGAATATGCAAGATGACTGCCCCGGGTCACCCGTGGGCTTCTACGTATATAAAGACGGCACCTTCGGACGAAATGGCTCAATATTTCTATTCTTTTTTTCTAATACATGCTGTGGTATAATAATTCTAAATATCTGCAATATCATCCACCCACGATTCCAAAGGAGTGAACCTATATGATACAGAAAAAGAAATTCGTTAAAACCTTCCGCAACACAAAAACCGTGCAGCTGGTTCTTCTGCTTTTACTGGAGGCTGCCTATGTTCTGGTATTGACCCTGCATCCGGCGTTAGGCACGCAGCTATTTGAGAACCGGACTCTTTTTATCTTATGCACACTCTCCTGGATCCTTGCATTATTTAATCTGATATGGTTATTATATGATTTCTATAAATTGCGCACCTTCGCCGAAGAAAGTCATGCGCTGAACCGCGCAGCTTTCCTGGATCATCTGACCGGCATTCCCAACAGACACGGACTGGATGTAGTATTCGAGACCTACGACTCCCCGGAATCTCTGGAGCATGTAGCCTGCTACATGGTCACCATCACGAACTTAAAGGAGATCAATCAGACCATGGGACATGTCGTGGGCGACCAGATGCTGAAAGATTTCTCCGGTATCTTAGAGAACGTCGGCGATGCCTTCGGTGTGGTGGGACGTAACGGCGGTAACGAATTCTTAATGATCGTCAACCACGGTTCCCATGATACCATGGAATATTTTATCGAAAGTCTGGCGCAGCAGCTGAAGGAATACAACGAGGAACACAGTAATGCGCCCATTCAGATCAAGTACGCATATATTTTAAATGAAGAAGCACATGCAGAGTATTTCTCCACTCTGCTTACCGAGACATACAATAAGCTCCATGCCTAAGGAACCCGTTAACCTGACAGTGAGACGAACGCATGAAAGATTTGAATATTTCTTACATTGCCGGTCTTGTGATCCGTGCCCAGCACAGCGACTCGGATGCCTTCGCGGAATTGTATGCTCTTACCTATAATAAAGTGTACAACTATACCAGACATTATCTGAGAGATGACTTTCTCGCTCAGGATGCCATGCAGGAGGTCTACATACTGGCTCTGAAAAACATTGGAAAACTGAATGATCCTACTGTTTTTACCGCCTGGCTGAATCGCATCTGCTTCCACGTCTGCTACGATATGACCAAGAAGCTGCGGCCGCAGAACGACTGTCAGACCTTAAATCAGGAGATTCTCGATATTGTACAGGATCCTCACCCGGATACCAATCCGGAGCTGCATTACCAGCAGAAGGATGAATATTCCCGGCTGACGGACGCCTTAGAACAGCTTCCTTTCAATGAGAAGCAGGTCCTGATCATGCGATACTATAACGACATGAAGCTTGAGGAGATCGCTGCCGCCATGGAGATCAGCCGCAGCAGCGTAAAACGCTATATTGCCTCCGGACAGGAGCAGCTGAAAGCCAGCATGAGAGAATAGAAAGGATAATACAGTTATGTTTTTTCATAGAAAGAACCGTTATGAGTTGGACATGAACACTGCGAACAATGCTCTGCAGAATATCCTGTCCACCTGTAACCAGCCAGTCAATACCATTCCTTTTGACAAGCTGGTGCTTCGTAAAAAAATCAATGCAGCTTCCTATAACCGTCTGATCGTGGCTACCGCTGTGATCTTTGTGCTGACTTTTCTGTCGCCCTTAATCATCGTTCCGCTCTCCGAATTTAACGAGAAATTGTTTGCCCCCGCTCCCGCGGAGCTTACTCTTGATTATGTGGAGAATAATGTTTTAAGCCTTAAGTTTACCGGAGATAACATTCTCTATGACGAGGCTTTTATGGAGACGCTGTCCGGCGAGATCATCGAACCGCTCTCCGTGGACAGTACTAAGGGCGTGATCAGTTTTCCTTTCCTCACGGAAGAAGCCAATATTTATGTTCCCGTGAGTGGCGGCGAGACGCTGCATCTCCTCTTTACTCCCGACAATGTCACGGGAATGACACAATAACAACAGGATGTTGATGTTTCTATGCAAATACCCGGATTCTTTGCGCGGCTGCGCATTTTATTAATTACATATTGTATCATGGCCGGGTTATGTGCCTGCGGCTCTGCTTCTGACTCTCTGCCTGTGACTGCCCCTGCGACGGGCACTTACGATGACCAGTCCCCCGCAGTTCCCGCTTCTGCGGATACCGGCACCGCTTCCCCGGAAACAGAAAGCGCTGCCCCTGCAAAACCTCTGCGGGATGCCACGCCCGTCTGCCTCGTACCGCAGGCCGACGGCACTGCGGTGGTCTCCAACGATGTGGCAGTCATCGACTATTCCCATATGGCGGATGGATATATCTGTGCCAACTATACCGGCACCTGCCCGAAAGTCAAGCTGCGGATCACCGGTCCCGACACGATAGTCTATACCTACGATCTGCACGGGAACGGATATGAGACCTTTCCTCTGTCCTCCGGCGACGGCTATTATGACGTGACGATCTATGAGAATATCTCCGGTACGAACTATGCCACTTGCCTGTATGCGGATCTAGAGGTACAGATCCGCGATACCTTCGGACCTTTCCTCTATCCGAATCAATATGTGAATTTCAATGCGGACAGTAAAGTCGTGGCGAAAGGGCAGGAACTTGCCGAGGGTGCTTCCTCGGACCTGGAAGTGATCACCCGGGTATACGACTATATCACACAAAATATCACTTATGATCATGTGAAAGCTTCCGATCCCCCCACCGGATATACTTCCGATGTGGATGCTATCCTGACTTCCGGAACCGGTATCTGTCTGGACTATGCCGCCGTTATGGCAAGCATGCTCAGAAGTCAGCGGATCCCTACCAGACTGGAAGTCGGTTATGCGCAGGATGCCTACCATGCCTGGATCAGCATATATACTGCGGATACAGGCTGGCTGAACGGCATTATTGAGTTCGACGGCAATGTATGGACACTGGTGGATCCCACCTTCGGTGCCAACACCGATGACAAGGCACTGAAGAAGTTCATCGGGGACGGCACCAATTATATCCTTCAGAAAATGTATTAGTGAAAGGGAATAAATCGAAATGAAGACTACGGAGAAAAAGTTATTGTCCAACGAAGAGATCGCCTCCTTCTGCAGCCAGGCTGCCATGCTGTTCCATGCGGGAATTCCCCCTATGGAGGGTATGGCGATCTTACAGAGCGATGCCGGATCCCCGGAGGGAAAAGCGATCTTTGTCGAGATTCTCAGCGTCTGCAGGCAGGGAGAAAGCTTCCACAAAGCATTAGAGTCTACAAATGTTTTTCCGGATTACTGCCTCCATATGATCGCATTGGGAGAAGAATCCGGTAATTTGGACGTATGTATGCTTTCCCTGGCGGATTACTACGAGAAAGAAGAGGCCATCTCTCACAGCATCCGGGATGCCGTGACCTATCCTTTTATTATGATTGCCATGATGGCTGCCGTCATCGTGGTACTGGTCAGCCGCGTTATGCCGATCTTCGAGCAGGTCTATGTGGAACTGGGCAGTGAAATGACCGGATTTGCCGCTTCTCTTTTGCGGGTGGGCAATCATCTGAACCGTTATTCCTTTGTATTTGTAAGCATCTTATGTATATTGCTTCTGTTATATCTGTTCGCCACCAGAACCCAGACCGGCAAACGTGTCACCACCCGGTTCTTAAACTGGTTCCCGCTGACGAAAAATTTTTATGAAAGTGTTGCCTGTGAGCGTTTCGCCAGCGGTATGGCGCTAACCTTAGGCAGCGGTATGGATACCTACTCCAGTCTCGATATGGTTGCTTCCCTGGTAGGCAATGAGAAAATGAAACAAAAAATTCTAAGCTGCAAGGAATCCATTCAGACCGGAGCTAATTTTGCCGAAGCCCTGACCGGTGCCGGTATTTTCAATCATCTCTATTCCCAGATGGTATCCGTTGGTTTCCGCAGCGGTAACGTAGATGTCGTGCTCAAAAAGATTGCCGACCGCTATGAAGAAAATACCAACCGTAAACTGCAGTCCATCATCGCTGTCTTAGAGCCTACACTGGTAATCATTCTCTCCGTTATTGTCGGATTGATTCTGTTATCGGTCATCCTGCCCCTAATGGGTATTATGACCAGCATCGGATAGGAGCGCTGCTTATGAATCGTTTTGAGCAAAAAAACCGGTCTATCTGGCAGAAGCTGATCTATCTGCTTCCGATCCTGGCATTCATAGTGTTATTTGTTCTTTTTCTGCAGGGCATCGGATCGGTCAGCGAATCTACCTTAAGCAAACAGCAGGAAAGTCTGGAGACAGCCCTGGAGCGAAGCATTTCCCAGTGCTACGCCGTAGAAGGCAGTTATCCTCCATCCATGGAATATCTGAAACAGCATTACGGGCTGTTATATGATGAAGACAGCTTCTTCATTGATTACGAATACTATGGCAGCAACCTTCTGCCGGAGGTCACGGTACTCCGCAGAACCGTTGGCCGTTAAAGGAGTTCTGACATATGAACAATAAGACACAGGAAAAACATTTTATTGTGGATATCTTGTTCGTTTTGGCGTTGTTCGGTGTATTTGCCGTCTCTGCCCTGGCTCTCGTCACCATCGGAGCTGATGTCTACCAGCACACGGTGGAAGATATGAGCGTGAACTATGATAGCCGGACTGCTGTATCCTATATTACGGAAAAGGTGCGTCAAAGTGACACCTCAGATAGCACCTCCTTAACTACATTGGAGGATGTTCCGGCACTCTGTATGCTTTCCCGGATCGATGATGAGGCCTACTGTACCTACCTCTATCTCTATGACGGGCATTTAAAGGAATTGTTCATGCGTGATGGTACTTCCCTCGGTGGGCAGGTTCTGCCGGCCGGCACAGATATTATGGAATTACAGGATTTTACTTTATCCTACGCTGAGGATGACCTGATCTGTGTGTCTCTGCGGACATCTTCCGGAGAGGACCACACGTTTTATGTTCATATGCACTGTAGTACCGCTGCAAAATAGAAACTGACAGAAAGGATTCCGAACTAATTATGAAACATTCCAGATCCAGTTTATTTTTAATGGAAATGATCATAGCGATTCTGTTTTTTTCACTGGCCAGTGCTGTCTGCATCCAACTGTTTGCCAAGTCACACCTATTGAGCACACAGACCGTAAATCAGAATCAGGCCGTCATTCAGGCACAGAATCTGGCAGAATCATATCTCGCTCTGGAAGGAGATCTGAACGCCATGCATGACTTATTCTCTTCTTCGGAACTGCTGGAGGAAAATACACTCTGCCTTTCTTTTGACAGCAAATGGCAGCCCTGCTCCACAGAAAATACTGCCTGCTTCCATGCAGAGCTTCAGCATTCTCCCTCCATGGAAAACGGTATTATGAAAGCCGAGATTACTGTATATGCTGTCGCTTCCCCGGACTCTCCTATTTACACAATTTCTGTCATGCACCACACCGCAGCAAGGAGGGACACCCATGAGTAATTCTTCTAAGAAAAAACAATTCGGTATGAATATCGGCTCCGCTTCGATCCTGTTAGTATTCGTAATTCTCTGTCTGGTATCCTTTTCCGTGCTGTCCATCGTCAGTGCCAATGCCGACAGCAAACTCAGCGGCCGCGTGCTGGAACGTACCACAGCTTACTATAATGCCTGTAATCAGGCGGAGCAGTCCCTGGCGGGTATGGATAAGACATTGCAGCGGATCTACGCATCCAGCGAAAGCAAAGAGGCTTACTTTACTTCCGTCGGACACGGCAAATCCTATGTGATCCCCATTTCCGATCTGCAATCCCTGCAGGTCACCATTGAAATTCTTTACCCGGTCTTCCCGGAGGATACCTTTTACCGGATCACCGCCTGGCAGGTACTGAATACAGATGCACTGTAGATTATGCCTGATTCAATTCCTCTACGGTCTCTGACAATCTCCGGATATCCTCGTTCAATTCCTTCAGATTGTCCAGATTTCTCTGATTCAGTTCCAATGTATTCTGTGCGTTGGCCGTCACTTCTTCCGTGGATGCACTGATAGAGCTGACAGAATCCACCAGGGCTTTCTTGGATTTCTGCATTTCCTCAATGGAACGCACGATCTTTTGGTAATCGGAATCCATAGCCTCGGAAGCCTCCGTGATTCCGCAGAAGAGCTTTCCCGTATCCTCTACCAGACCGTTCTGTCTGGCGAATACCTCAGATAACTGACTCATATCTTTGGTTACTTTCCGGGATCCATCGTTGATTCCCTGGATCTCTTTGCGTATCTTCTCCAGAGAGTCGTTAGTCTGCTCTGATAATTCTCTAATCTCTCCAGCCACTACAGCAAAGCCGCGACCGGCTTCCCCCGCACGGGCGGCTTCAATGCTCGCATTCAGTGACAACAGATTCGTCTGTCTGGAAATATTATCGATCAGTCCCACAATCTGGTTGACATTCTGTATTTTCTCCATAAGTTCATTCATTGCTGCCGTCGTAGATGCGGACGTATCCGCTGTCAGTTTGGCAGAATATCCCAACTGCTTTACATTCTCCGTTCCGCTTTCGATTGCCGTCAGAGTATCACCAAGACTATTATGAAATCCGTCCACAGTCTCCTGAATGGAATCCATATCCCGGCTCATAGCATCAATATAACGGATTTCTTCCTGTATCGCTTCTGCGGTAGAATTGGTTCCGGCACATACCTGTTCCATAGCCTCTGTGGAAGACACAGAGGCGGTACGAAGATGATCTGTTTTCTGTAAAATATTTTCGGAACTGTCAGCGGTATTCTCCGCTACTTTTCGGATCTGCTCCAGCACGGCCTTGCGCTTCTCCTGTGCTGCTTCTATCTCGTCCATCTTACGTCCGGTCATACCGGCATCGATATAGCTGATCAGGCTTCCGTATAATGCCACCAGAAAAACTGCCGCAAGCTGGATCTCAATGTCTATCATGGGAACTGCTTCCAATGCTCCCGTTGCCTTTACATATCCCAGATACATAATATTGCAGGACACGACACCAACACTGTAGCTGGTCGTATATTTCCACTTATGAAATAACGGAAAAATCATCAGCATCGGAATCATATACACGTACGTCATAGTCGTATTGCCTGTAAACAGGACAAAAATGTATACCACAAAATAACTGATAGGCAGAAGATATTTGACCACTTCCGATTCCGGGTTTCTCTTCTGTATCACCATATCAATAACAGCAGGGAGAATCAACAGCAGCAGAAAAATAGCTGTATATCCTCCGGTACGATTTCCTTTGATAAATTCCACCAGATAGGCCACCGCCAGGACAAATGCGATAAAATCATAGGCGATCAGTACGCAGCGATTGACTGTTCTCTTTTCTGTCAGTTTTCCATGTCCATCAATAATCATAGTTCTTCCCACCCTCTTGACTTATGTATTTTAAGATATAATTCAATTATCTTCTCCGCCTTTTGCACTGTCAAGATTTTTTCACTATATTGTCAAAAAAGGAGACCTCCTGCCTGCGCAGAAGATCTCCTCTCCTATTTACTGCTTATTTTATTTTCCTGTGCCGGTTTTACTGATTATCAGTTTCTGCTTCCGTGTTCACAGCTGCATTTGCTTCTGTATCCTCAGAATCCAGATCGGTTCCATCGCTCAGATCCAACTCTGCATCGTCACCGTACATATCACCACTAAAATCAATGGTCTCTACGGCATCGGTGCTCAGTCTGGTGTTACGATATCTCTTCATACCGGTTCCTACAGGGATCAGCTTACCGATGATAACGTTCTCTTTCAGACCGATCAGTTTATCTTCTTTACCCTTGATCGCAGCTTCGGTCAGAACCTTGGTGGTCTCCTGGAAGGATGCTGCTGACAGGAAGGATTCGGTTGCCAGTGCTGCCTTGGTAATACCAAGAATGATACGCTTGCCTTCTGCAGGCTCTTTGCCTTCTGCGATCAGCTTCTCGTTCATCTCTTCGAAATCCAGAACATCTACCAGCGTTCCGGGCAGGAACTCGGTATCTCCGTTATTCTCGATACGAACTTTCTTCAGCATCTGACGTACCAGGACTTCGATATGCTTATCGGCGATATCTACACCCTGTAAACGGTATACACGCTGTACTTCACGCAGCATGTAATCCTGTACGGCACGGATTCCCTTGATTTTCAACAGATCGTGAGGATTTACGCTACCTTCGGTCAGTTCATCACCGGCCTCTAATACCTGTCCGTCCACTACCTTGATACGGGAACCGTAAGGAATCAGATATGCCTTGGATTCACCGGTCTCTTCATTTGTGATCACAACTTCACGCTTTTTCTTGGTATCGCGGATCTCCGCCTTACCGCCGAATTCAGCGATGATCGCAAGTCCCTTAGGTTTTCTGGCCTCGAACAACTCCTCGACACGGGGAAGACCCTGTGTGATATCGTCACCTGCGACACCACCACTATGGAAGGTTCTCATGGTCAGCTGGGTACCGGGCTCACCGATAGACTGTGCAGCGATAATACCGACTGCTTCACCTACCTGTACAGCTTCACCGGTTGCCATGTTGGCACCATAACATTTTGCACAGATACCAACGTGGGAGCGACAGGTTAAGATCGTACGGATCTTCACTTCCTCAATAGGCTCACCCTGTGCATTTACGCCAACACTTAAGATCTTGGCTGCACGGCTGGGGGTGATCATGTGGTTGTGCTTTACGATCATGTTACCGTCTTTATCGTAAACATCCTCACAGGAATATCTTCCTGTGATTCTGTCTTTCAGGCCTTCAATGGTCTCTTTACCATCCATGAATGCTTTCACTACCATACCGGGGATCTCTGCCTGACCCTCACAGCAGTCTACCTCACGGATAGAGAGTTCCTGAGATACATCAACCATTCGTCTGGTCAGATAACCGGAGTCTGCAGTACGCAGAGCGGTATCGGACATACCTTTTCGTGCACCATGTGCGGACATGAAGTACTCCAGTACGTCTAGACCTTCACGGAAGTTTGACTTAATGGGCAGCTCGATGGTTCTACCTGTGGTATCCGCCATCAGTCCACGCATACCTGCCAGCTGCTTGATCTGCTGACTGGAACCACGCGCACCGGAGTCTGCCATCATGAAGATGTTGTTGTATTTATCCAGACCGGACAGCAGTACGTCGGTCAGCTCTTTATCGGTCTCGTTCCAGGTCTCTACAACGGCACGATAACGCTCTTCCTCAGTGATCAGACCACGTCTGAAGTTGCTTGCGATCTTGTCTACGGTAGCCTGTGCGGCTGCCAGCATTTCACCCTTCTTCTCAGGGACGGTCATATCGGAAATGGATACGGTCATAGCTGCCCTGGTAGAGTACTTATAACCGATTGCCTTAACATCATCCAGTACTTCTGCGGTCTTGGATGCTCCGTGAGTATTGATAACCTTCTCCAGGATCTGCTTCAGCTGCTTCTTGCCTACATGGAAATCTACTTCCAGCTTCATGAAGTTCTCGGGATCGCTTCTGTCTACAAATCCCAGGTCCTGAGGCAGGATCTCATTGAAGATAAATCTTCCCAGAGTGGACTCTACAGTACCGGTAATGGTCTCACCGGCTGCATTCACCTTGTGCATACGCACATGGATACGGGAATGTAAGGTGAGTGCCTGATTCTCATATGCCAGAATTGCCTCGTTTACGCTCTTGAAATACTTGCCTTCGCCGATTGCTCCGGGTCTCTCCTGGGTCAGATAGTAGATACCAAGTACCATATCCTGGGAAGGAACGGCTACAGGACCACCATCGGAAGGCTTCAGTAAGTTGTTTGGAGACAACAGCAGGAAACGGCACTCTGCCTGTGCCTCCTGGGACAGAGGAAGATGTACTGCCATCTGGTCTCCATCGAAGTCCGCGTTAAATGCGGTACATACCAGGGGATGCAGTTTGATGGCCTTACCTTCTACCAGGATGGGCTCAAATGCCTGAATACCAAGTCTGTGCAGTGTCGGTGCACGGTTCAGCATAACAGGATGTTCCTTGATAACCTCTTCCAGCACATCCCATACCTGTGTATCCAGTCTCTCTACCAGCTTCTTGGCATTCTTGATGTTCTGGCTGATTCCCTTGGATACCAGCTCTTTCATTACAAAGGGCTTGAACAGCTCAATTGCCATTTCCTTGGGCAGACCACACTGATAAATCTTCAGTTCCGGTCCTACAACGATAACGGAACGTCCGGAGTAGTCTACACGCTTACCTAACAGGTTCTGACGGAAACGACCGGTCTTACCTTTTAACATATCGGACAGAGACTTCAGTGCTCTGTTGCCGGGTCCGGTAACAGGACGTCCGCGTCTGCCGTTATCGATCAGAGCATCTACAGCTTCCTGCAGCATTCTCTTCTCGTTACGAACGATAATGTCAGGAGCACCTAACTCCAACAGTCTCTTCAGACGGTTATTACGGTTGATGATTCTTCTGTACAGATCATTCAGGTCGGAGGTTGCAAAACGTCCGCCATCCAGCTGTACCATAGGACGAAGATCGGGCGGGATCACGGGAATCACGTCCATGATCATCCATTCGGGCTTATTGCCGGACTCACGGAAAGCTTCCACGACTTCCAGTCTCTTAATAATGCGGGCACGCTTCTGACCGGAGGATTCCTTCAGTCCGGTCTTCAGTTCTGCTGCATCCTTCTCCAGATCGATAGCCTGCAACAGCTCTTTGATAGCTTCCGCACCCATGCCTACACGGAACTTGTTGCCCCAGGTCTCTCTTGCATCCTGATATTCCTTCTCGGACAGCACTGCCTTGTACTCAAGGTTAGTGGTTCCCGGATCCAGAACGATATAGGAAGCGAAGTACAGAACCTTCTCCAGGATTCTGGGAGACAGATCCAGGATCAGACCCATACGGCTGGGGATACCTTTGAAATACCAGATATGGGATACCGGAGCAGCAAGCTCGATATGTCCCATACGCTCTCTACGAACGCTGGCTTTGGTAACTTCTACACCACAACGATCGCAGACAACGCCTTTATATCTGATCTTTTTATATTTACCACAATGACATTCCCAGTCCTTGCTGGGTCCGAAAATCCTCTCACAGAACAGACCGTCTCTCTCGGGCTTCAGTGTTCTGTAGTTGATCGTCTCCGGCTTTAATACCTCTCCATGGGACCACTCCCGGATTTTCTCCGGGGAAGCTAATCCGATCTTGATGGAATCAAATGTCATAGGCTGATAGGTTGTTTCATTTTTTGTTTCTGACATTAATGGCACTCCCTTCTATACAAAGCATTAAAATTCATCATCACTGCCGTCAAAGCTATCATCGGTGTAATCGTCGTCAACGTAATCGTCGTCCTCGGAGTTCACCAATTCACCGTTATCATCGAATTCCTGTGACTGATAGCCCATCTCACCAAGGGAGTTCTTATCGTAATCGTCATCGTACTTACGATCACCTTCCATCTCATAACGGTAATCGGTATCACCGTAATCAACGGTCTCCATGATCTCAACCTCGGTATGATCCTCACGCAGCACTCTGACATCCAGACCCAGTGCCTGCAATTCCTTCAGCAGAACCTTGAAGGATTCGGGGATACCGGGCTCAGGGATATTGTCTCCCTTGATGATCGCTTCGTAAGTCTTCACACGTCCTACAACATCATCGGACTTCACAGTCAGAATCTCCTGCAGGGTGTAGGATGCACCATACGCCTCCAGTGCCCATACTTCCATCTCTCCGAAACGCTGTCCGCCGAACTGGGCTTTACCACCCAGAGGCTGCTGTGTTACCAGGGAGTACGGTCCGGTAGAACGCGCATGGATCTTATCATCTACCAGATGATGCAGTTTCAGGTAATGCATGTGTCCGATGGTTACAGGACCGTCGAAGTATTCGCCGGTTCTACCGTCGCGCAGACGTACCTTACCGTCTCTGGAAATGGGAACTCCCTTCCATACGGATCTATGGTCTCTGTTCTCGGACAGATACTGCATAACTTCAGGGAGAAGCTCCTCACCATGCTTGTTTGTGAAGGTTTCTCCGGTCCAGGGCTTACCGTCTGCGGTAGTCTCCTGACCCTTTTCCTTCCACTCTGCACTCTCTGCATCGTCGAAAGGAAGATTTACATAATCGTTGGCAAGATCCAACGTATCCATAATGTCTTTCTCGTTTGCACCGTCGAAGACAGGTGTTGCCACATTGAAGCCCAGGGCCTTGGCAGCCAGGGAAAGGTGGATCTCCAGGACCTGTCCGATATTCATACGGGAAGGCACACCCAAAGGATTCAGCACGATGTCCAAAGGACGTCCGTTGGGCAGATAAGGCATATCTTCTACAGGAAGCACGCGGGATACGACACCCTTGTTACCGTGACGACCTGCCATCTTATCACCTACGGAGATCTTTCTCTTCTGTGCAATATAGATACGGACTGCCTGATTTACTCCGGGAGCCAGCTCATCGCTGTTCTCGCGGGTAAATACCTTGGCATCCACTACGATACCGTATTCACCGTGAGGTACCTTCAGGGAGGTATCTCTTACTTCTCTTGCCTTCTCACCGAAGATTGCGCGTAACAGTCTCTCTTCAGCAGTCAGCTCGGTCTCTCCCTTAGGAGTAACCTTACCTACCAGAATATCTCCGGCACGGACTTCTGCACCGATACGGATGATACCTCTGTCATCCAGATCCTTCAGCGCATCATCACCGACACCGGGAACATCACGGGTGATCTCCTCGGGTCCTAACTTGGTGTCACGTGCTTCTGCCTCATACTCCTCGATATGAACAGAAGTATAGACATCATCACGTACCAGTCTCTCACTTAACAGAACAGCATCCTCGTAGTTGTAACCTTCCCAGGTCATGAAACCGATCAGAGGGTTCTTACCCAGAGCCAGCTCACCCTGTGAAGTGGAAGGGCCGTCTGCAATGACCTGACCTGCCGCTACATGGTCGCCCTTGAATACGATGGGCTTCTGATTGTAGCAGTTGGACTGGTTACTGCGGGAGAACTTGGTCAGATGGATCTCTGCCTTCTCACCGTCATCATAAGCGATACGAATGGTCTTGGAAGATACGTAAGTAATGGTTCCGGGCTTTTTAGCCACAACGCAGACACCGGAGTCAACCGCTGTCTTTACTTCCATACCGGTACCTACTACAGGTGCCTCGGTGCTTAGAAGAGGTACGGCCTGACGCTGCATGTTGGATCCCATCAGCGCACGGTTCGCATCATCGTTCTGCAGGAAAGGAATCAGTGCGGTAGCCACAGAGAATACCATTCTCGGGGATACATCCATGTAATCAAACATAGCCTTGGGATATTCCTGTGTCTCATCCAGATAACGTCCGGAAACGGAATTTCTCACGAAATGTCCTTCTGCATCCAGTGCTTCATTTGCCTGTGCTACATGGTAATTATCTTCTTCGTCCGCAGTCATGTAGACTACTTCATCGGTAACGCGGGGGTTCTTCGGATCGGACTTGTCGATCTTACGGTAAGGAGCCTCTACGAAACCATATTCATTAATTCTCGCATAACTTGCAAGAGAGTTGATCAGACCGATGTTAGGACCTTCGGGAGTCTCGATAGGGCACATTCTTCCGTAATGGGAGTAATGTACATCTCGAACCTCAAATCCGGCACGATCTCTGGACAGACCGCCGGGACCCAGTGCAGACAGACGTCTCTTGTGGGTCAGCTCACCCAGAGGGTTATTCTGGTCCATGAACTGAGACAGCTGGGAAGATCCGAAGAACTCCTTCACTGCTGCGGTCACGGGCTTGATATTGATCAGAGACTGGGGAGAAATCTCCTCAGCATCATGGGTAGTCATACGCTCACGTACCACTCTCTCCATTCTGGACAGACCGATACGATACTGGTTCTGCAGCAGTTCACCTACCGCACGGATACGTCTGTTGCCCAGATGGTCGATATCGTCATCGTTGCCCAGACCATACTCCAGATGCATATTATAGTTGATGGAAGCTAAGATATCTTCCTTCGTAATATGCTTGGGTACCAGTTCATGTACGTTCTTCTTGATTGCCTCTGCCAGCTTCTCGGGATCCTCACTAAACTCCTCAAGGATCTTCGCCAGAACGGGATAGTATACCAGTTCATGAATACCGAAATCTCTGGGATTGCAGTCTACGTAATGGGTCAGGTCTACCATCAGGTTAGACAGTACTTTTACATTCTTCTCTTCTGTCTGAATGTATACGAAGGGAACTGCGCTGTTCTGAATGGTATCAGCCAGTTCTGCCGTCACCTTGTCACCTGCGGATGCGATCACTTCACCGGTGGAAGGATCTACTACATCTGCAGCCAGGATCTGATGACGAATACGATTCTTCAGAGCTAATTTCTTATTAAATTTATATCTTCCGACTTTGGCTAAATCATATCTTCTGGGGTCGAAGAACATAGCATTGATCAGGCTCTCTGCACTCTCAACACTTAAAGGCTCACCGGGACGGATCTTTTTGTATAACTCTAACAGACCCTCCTGATAATTCTCAGCAGTGTCCTTGGTAAAGCTTGCCTCGATCTTAGGCTCGTCACCAAACAGCTCACGGATCTCGTCGTTAGTACCGATGCCCAGTGCACGGATCAGTACAGTGATGGGAACCTTACGGGTTCTGTCCACACGTACATAGAAGACATCGTTAGAATCGGTCTCATACTCCAGCCATGCACCACGGTTCGGGATCACGGTGCAGGAGAAGAGCTTCTTACCAATCTTATCATGTCCGATTCCATAGTAGATGCCGGGAGAACGAACCAGCTGGCTGACGATAACACGCTCTGCGCCATTTACCACGAATGTTCCAGTATCGGTCATCAGCGGAAGATTGCCCATGAAGATCTCATGCTCACTGATCTCTTCCTTCTCCTTATTATAGAGGCGGACCTTAACCTTAAGAGGTGCCTCGTAGGTAGCATCTCTCTCTTTACACTCTTCGATAGAATACTTCACATCGTCCCTGCAGAGTTCAAAATCCACAAATTCCAGACTTAAGGCACCACTGTAGTCAGCGATCGGAGAGATGTCGTCAAAGACTTCCTTCAAGCCTTCGTCTA
>ERZ1034952.403-NODE-403-length-40546-cov-10.261861_pt1 | contig 40546 bp, 33 predicted proteins | sample MGYA00520625_ERZ1034952 | MGnify/ENA primary metagenome ERZ1034952 (study PRJEB33766, sample SAMN09781773) | gut metagenome | biome: gut microbiome | host: Homo sapiens | place: Madagascar | study: EMG produced TPA metagenomics assembly of the PRJNA485056 data... | reverse complement strand
TTTTGCCTCTGTTTTACCTTTAATTTTGCCTGTTGTTTCACGGATTCAGGTATTACACTTATTCCGTACCAAAGAGGCAAAGTGTTTGAGGGGAAACGCCGAGAATAGCCATGCAATAGCCTTGCCTTTATATTGGCGGAGTTAGGTACATCCTTAGATGAAAAATGATATCCAATCTTTTTTTACATAGACCGACATGATATACGCTCAAAGGAGGGGCGTATACATGTCATACCCCATTCGTCACCAAACAGCCAAACTAATCGGAAAACTATTGCATCCTCTGACTGAATCAAATTTGATTCCTGTTCCGGAATACCGGGAAATCATCGCCCAATTAAAATACCTTGCTGATCATGGCACTTTGCTGCCGACGGTCATCCCTAAATTAGTCGATCAAGCTGAAGCAGCGGAAATACTGGGAATCAGTCTTGCAAATTTCAAACGGCTTGAACGGGAAGGTTTCTTTCCTTTTAAACGCAAGATGGTAGGTACCAGCGTCAGATATCGTAATACTGATTTAACGCGGTATATTTTAGCTGACGACGACACTACAGAAGAATGATTGAGGCAATCGGCAGGAATTTTTTCCTGCCGATTGCCGACTTGAAATCACATGCAATATCTATGGCCAAACACATTCAGGACTTATCTGAGAGTTTGCCATGAGCATTGAAGTTCAGGTTCTGTTCTGCAGTGAGTTGAAATCATCTTCAGGGTTGCTTTATGAAGTATTATGGTATTGATCTATCTGGAATAATAAAACGTAAGCTCGACTACGCCTTACCCTTCCCCTATCAATATCACGTTTCCTGAGTATGCTTTTTATCTATCCACGCCCCTCCTATCGCAATCTTAGTTTAAACGGACAAATTTCCACAGACAGCTAAACTATCAGAAGTTTTTTATAAGAAGACTTCCCTTCCCCAAAAAAATAATAAGGTTAATTATCGTGATTTATATATCGTAATCAGTTCGGCCGTTGCTGTTGAAATCTATAGAAGGCCATAAGAAAAAACGATTGCAGTCAGCCGATTTATAGAATAAAACTCAATACAGAAGAGAGACAGGACATCTATATCAGTGGTTATTATGAGCAAGGGGAAGGAGTAGCTCAGGCGTCCAATAGATTAAGGGGAAGAGAAAATGATTTTTTGAATTTGAAACTGAGACTTTACGCTCAGAATCTCAAAATCGTTGTCTCAAATTCTCCGCTTACAGACTCATTTCAGGGGTAAAACGTCTCAAAAAGAAAGCCCCCAGTTTCATTTTCTGGAGGCTTAGTCTCAACTATAAGCTATTATAAATAAGTATTTATGTTTTCAAAATGTGCCGGACACGGTTCAAAATTTCCTCGGCAGGGGCATCGGGAGTATCGAGCAACTTCAGCGCTTCTTCGATCCGCTGGCGATCGGATTTGGTCGTGATGGACGCGACAGCGGCAATCGCTTCCATTTGGGCCTCCTCTCCAATATGAATATAGTATTTATCAGCTATATCAGAATCGGTGCCGAGAATTGAAAGCAATACGGCTTTCGGGACACCCGCTTCAGCGCAATGACTGGCAAAGCTGTGGCGCAGGGAATGAAAACCGTAGACTGTTGCCTTCTTCTTGCGCCCCGGCACCTCCACGGATGGCTCCAATCCGATCCAGCGGATCACCCGGAGGATGTCCAAGCCGACTTTATTGCATCCGACATCTTTGCCGCTGGCGTCTTTCTGTTTATAACGAGCCGCACAGTTGGGACAAACATACTCGTCGCGCTTCCACGTTTGGGCTTCCAATAGAACCGCCAACAGTTGATCGGCGATTGGAATCGTAACCTCCTTGCCGGTTTTGAACTGCTTGACCCAGATGCGCCGCCGTTCAAGATCAACCTTATGCCATTGCAGCAGGACACAGTCTTTCAGCCGCTGGCCGGTAAACATTCCAAGATGGTAGATGACCCGGATTTCCGGTTTGTTCTTCACTTTGTGGGTGGAATCGGCCAATACATCCAGCAATGCCTGTTCCTGCTCGCGGGTAAAGGCGAGACGGCGTGTATTGTGTTCCTGCTCTTCGCGGTCTTTACGCCACAGGACGGGAGATTGGAACGGGGAACCGTCGGGACAATACTCAACAAGCGTAGAAAAGATTTTCCGCAACCGTTTGATCTTGCGGTTGTGCGTATCAACGGCCAGTTGACGTTCCCGAAGCTTTTGCGCATAGGCATCGGCGAGTTCCGGCGTCACTTCATGGAGATATTGGCAGCTTTCCGGCAGAGATGCCAGAAAGTCCCGCAAGTCGGCTTCATAATTGAGCCGTTCGTTTACGGTCGCGGGGGTGGCGCGGTTCGGATGCTTGGAATAAGTGTTCCACACCTCGGCAAGCGGTAACACGTTTGCAGGTTTGATCAGATTGCGCGCGTGAGCGACGTGTGCCGAAACGACCTCTATGCTGGTTGCTTTCAGAACCGGAAGCAGCTCTTTGACTTTCCGCTTCGCTTCTTCCTGATTCTTGGTTTTCAGGCTGATCGCTTTTCGTTCACCATTGATCTGATAGCGATAATAGTAAGTTCCGCTTGGTTTCTGGTAGATGGTGCCGACTTCCTGCTTCATGACTTTCCTCGCCATTGCCCTGTTTCCTCGTAACTATCCTTGTGAGCTAAAATACCACTGATTTCGAGGATTGAAAGGCGGGAACGGCACCGAATGGCACTTTTTTGAGGAATCTGAGGGTAAAATGGTACACCCAAAGGGACTTGAACCCCTAACCTTCTGGTCCGTAGCCAGACGCTCTATCCAATTGAGCTATGGGTGCACGTGATTGACGGATTGTTCCTGTCAATGGAAAATTAATATACACCGGTTCCGGTGGAAGTGCAAGCGGGATTTCGGCTTTTTCAGGTCAAATTTTTGAAAAATCCGGAATTTTTCTTTTTCCGCAACATTGCCGGATTGTAATCTTTCGGCAATCTTCCGGCAATACCGGCGGTGTATGTTATGATATAAGCAGCACGGAGAAGAGGAGAGATGCAATCCGTGCGGAAAGGTGATGAGATGGAAAAGAAATCAAATAAATCAAACATGTTCCTGGCCATGCTTCTGGCGGCGGCTTCCGTTTCCTGCGGATATGCGATCGAACCGGTCGCCATGGTCCGCAGCGGCGACTAGCCGCATGAAGTGTTCGTTTTTGATCCTGGTGGCGGCAACCGTGCTGGGGTTGTTCATATTTGCCGCATTTTCCCGGCCGGAGTCCGCTGTTCCGGCCGAAGCCGGAGACGGCGGCGAACCGCCGGAAGGGGGACGGGGCGGCTTCGGGCAGTGATTCCCGGAGAGACCGGAGAAAACGAACGGAAACCGAGTGCGCCGGGAAACGGAAGTTTTCCGACTGTCGGATCAGGAGAATCGGGCGCGCCCCCCGGTTCTCCCTTTTTTCGTCCCGGAACGGCAGTGCTTCAGCCGTTCGGCTGCTGCCGCCGGCGATACTCTCCGGGCGGCATCCCCGAAGTGCGGCGGAAGGCGCGGTAGAAGCTCTCGAGGTTCTCGAATCCGCACTCCTCCGAAATGGTCTTGATATTGTCGTCGCTGCCCGCCAGCCGGATGCGGGCCAGCCGCAGCCGGTAATTCAGCAGATATTGATGCGGACTCACACCGAGATGTTTGTGAAAAAGCGCATATAAATACGGTTCGCTGACGCCGGCCCGCAGCGCCATGTCCCTGACCGAGAAGGTCAGCACCTTCGTGTCGCGCATCATCGCCAGCGCCCGGGCCAGCGGCTTCGGGTAGGCGGCCGCCGCGTTGCGCCGGCTGCAGATGTAGCTCTCCCAGAACAGCCGCCGGTGCACGTATTCGCAAAGATAGGTGCGGTCGATCGTTTCGTCGTGAAAGCGGCCGACCGCTTCGTCGACAAATGCGTCCAGCGCGGGCTCGCTGCTCCAGCCGCTCACCCTCGGCACCGTCCGGCGGTCCTCCGGGACCCGGAAGCGGACGGCGAGACAGCGGTACGGATCGTCCGGCGGCGTTCGGAAGATCGTGTATTCGCCCGCCGTATGCCAGAAGATCGTTCCGCGCTCATACTCCCGGACCGTCCCTTCCTGCTCGAAAAAAATACGGCCGCCGATCATGACCTCGACGATTTCGGTGCCGGGAGCGATTTCAACCGGCCGGATCGGACGGTTGGCGGGGGCGATGAAAATGCTGACCCCCAGAAGTTCGGTCGGCCGGTTGATTCCCTGCATATTTTCCGCCTCAAGAGATAAGTGGTAAAAAAATAATAGGTTTGGTAAATTGTCAAAACCTTCTCCACGTTATAAAATATATAAAGTATTTGTTTTTTTGCAATGCCGGATGTATTGAATTTCGAAAAAAAGGGGATGGTATACCACACCATCAAAATATTAACAATGCCTTTCCCGCAGGTGTAAGTACGGCGGAGCCGCACGGTACATCGGAGACGGGCACGATGCACAGTGTCGGGCACGGTCTTTCAGACGGGCACGATGCACAGTGTCGGGCACGGTCTTTCAGACGGGCACGATGCGCAGTGTCGGGCACGGTCTTTTCAGCGGGAGGGGCTCCCGAAAAGGGCCCGGAGCTTTTGGGCAGTCAGTCCGAAAGGCCCGGAGTCCGCGGCCGAAGAAACGGCAGCTTTTCGGGGAACATCAATCAGGAGTCGGGTCATGTTTCAGGCGGCAGTACAGCTTTATTCATTCCGCGATCAGTGCGCCAAGGATTTCGTGGATGTTCTGAAGCTGGTTTCGATCATCGGGTTCAAGGGCGTGGAGCCGGCCGGCTTCTACGACCTGAAGCCGGCGGAGTTCCGGAAAATCGTGAACGACCTCGGCATGGAGGTCTGTTCGGCACACGGCCCCTGGTGCCGTTCGGAGGAGCAGATTCCGGAGATCGTCGACACGCTCGGCGAACTCGGGCTCTCCACCTGCGTCTGCGGCTTCGGCCCGAACGAATTCAGGGATATGGACGCGATCAGGCGCACGGCGGAGATGACCACCGTCTGGCAGGAAAAGCTCGAGAAGCAGGGAATCACTCTCTTCCAGCACAATCACGCATTCGAGTTCGACCTTGTCGACGGCCGGCCGGCCTACGACATCTACGCCGAGCTCTGCCCGAAGATGAAGTTCGAGATCGACTGCTACTGGTCCGCGAACCACGGCAAGGCCGATCCGGTCGAAGTCATGAAGCGCTACCGCGAAAGAACGATTCTCATCCATATGAAGGACGGCGTGCTCGACCCGGATATCCCGCTGATTCCGCTCGGTTCCGGCAAGCTGCCGATTCCGGCGATCCTCGCGGAGGCCGATCCGAAGCTTGTGAAGTGGGTCATCGTCGAACTTGACAACTGCGCGATTGACATCTACCGCGGCATAAAGAAAAGCTATCAGTATCTGACGAAAAACGGCCTCTGCATCGGCAACCGTTGAGCGTCATCGCATAACTGTCACAGAACAAGGAATGGATTTCAAGATGAAGAAAACGAAACTCGGCGTGATCGGCTGCGGCATGATCTCCGGCGCCTACCTGAAGGCGGCCTCCCGCTTCCGCAACATCGAAATCGTGGCGGGGTCGGACATCGTTCCGGGCCGCGCCGCCGCGAAGCGCGACGAATTCAAGGAGTTCGGGTACAGCGAAGAGACCTTCCGCGCCTACGACGCGAATCCGGACGGGACCAACGCGGAGCTGCTTTCCGACCCCGAAATCGAGGTCGTACTGAACCTGACTCCGCCGAAACAGCATTCGCGGGTTGACCTCGAGATCCTGAATGCCGGCAAACATGCGTATTCCGAAAAGCCGTTCGGCGTGAACCTCGAAGACGCGATGAAGGTCATGAAGCTCGCCGAAGAGAAGAATCTCCGCTGCGGCTGCGCGCCGGACACGTTCCTCGGCGGCGGCCAGCAGACCGCCCGCAAGCTGATCGACGACGGCTGGATCGGCAAACCGCTGGCCGGCACCGCGCTCGTCATGGGGCGCGGGCCGGAGAAGTGGCCGCAGGCTCCGTTCTTCTTCGATTACGGCGCCGGCCCGATGCTGGACCTCGGCCCGTACTACATCACGACGCTGGTCAACATGCTCGGCCCTGCGAAGCGCGTCACGGCCTTCACGAAGAAGTTCGACGACATGCGCACCGGCGGCCCGGAGACGCAGCCGCCCGTCTACCCGATCAACGTCACGACCCACCTGACCGGCGTGATCGAATTCGAATGCGGGGCGCTCATCACCATGATCAGCAGCTTCGACGTCTGGAAGCACGGCCACTGCCCGATCGAAATCTACGGTTCGGAGGGTTCGCTGCAGGTTCCGGACCCGAACACGTTCGGCGGCCCGGTCCGCGTCTTCCGCAAGGGTTACGAGGATTGGCAGGATGTGCCGATGCCGTTCGGCTACACCGACAACTCGCGCAGCATCGGCGCGGTGGATATGGTCAACGCGATCAAGTCCGGCCGCCCGCACCGCGCGAACAACAAGCTGGCATATCACGTGCTTGAGATCATGTGCTCGTTCGACAAGTCGAGCTCTACCGGCAGACCGGTCGATATCGAGAGCACCTGCGAACGCCCGGCGCCGCTGCCGCTCGGCCTTGACGACGGTTTCCTTGACGACTGAGGAAACTTTCCTTTTCTGAATCTCTTCACCGCTTTTTCCCGCCGGCAGCTCCGGACGGAAAAAAGCGGTGATTTTCCGCCATACGAAAAAATCGGGTTCAGAGCTTATCAACCGACGAACTCCGATGATCCGGCACGACTCCAGATCAATCGGAGTATTCCTGAATCGTGCAAAAATGGCGATGCGCGGGAAAGAGAGGCGTCTGCGCGCCTTCACCGCGCAGACGCGCGATCCCCGGCCTCCGGGCCGAAACCGTTGAAAAAGGCTCTTTCGGCGAAGCTTTTCCTGCGGACCCGGACCGGCGGCTCCGCGGCACGGCCGACCGGCAGGAAACAGACCAGTTCACAGGACTCAGGCCCCCCCAGAAGCTCCGCCATCTTCCTGCCGATCGCGTCGGCGTCGGTGATGTGGCCTTCGATCCAGCAGCTCTGGTAACCGAGCCCGACAATGGCCAGCAGCATGTTTTCAATCGCGGCGGAATAGTCCTGCACACTGAAACAACGGTCCCGGTAGGCCGGAATCCGCTGCGTCAACACACAGATCATCGCGGGAGCCCGGTGGCCGACCGGCGGTACGACAACATCGTAAAGCCTGCCGAGCAACTCCGCGTCGTTCACCGCGATCAGGCTGACGGTCTGCTTGTTGCAGCCGGAGGGAGCGGCGAGACCGGCCTCCAGAATCCGCTTCAGGTCCGCTTCGGGAACCGGAACCTCCTCATATCTGCCCCGGTAGCTTGTCCGCTCCAGAATCGCGGTCATGACATCCATATCGTCTCCCCTTCCCGTCCGGCTCACCGGAGCGGCTTTTCCCAGGTCCGGACTGCAAAATATTCCGCGCACAGCAGGCAGAACCGGTTCGGATAATCGACCGCGAACGAACGCACCCCGAGATCGAGCACGGCAAACAGGTCTTCGCGTTCGAACTGCCACGGCAGCGCCTGCAGCAGCACCCCCTTCGCCTGCGCGGCGGCGAGCATGCGGCGCACCTCGTCCGGCGGAAGCGCGTAACGCCAGAACTTCCGCTCCGGGTCGTCGTTCAGATGGATCTGAACCTGTTCGAAACCGCCGAACTCCCGCGCGGCCAGCGCGTCGAAACGGGCCGTGATCTCCCCCGGCGCGCCGCCGAGCCAGATCTTGATCCGGACTTCAGGCTGGAGCTGCCTGAAGCGGGCGGCGACCGCCTCGTCGGTGGTGGCGAGCGTAAGCTGCTTTGCGACGCCGAAGCGGGCGATCAGCTCCGAAAGCTGCTCCAGCGGCGCATTTTTGTAGTCGATGACGATCTCTTTCCGGACATCGCCGCGCAGCTTGGCGAGAAGCTCGTCGATCGATGGGATCACCTGCTCCGGGTAGCGGTCGCTGCCGATATCGCAGCGACGGACCCGCGCATACGGCAGCTCCGCAATCGGCGTGCGGCCGGTCTCCTCGTCGATCTCCCGCGCGGTACGCCCGAGTTTGCCGTCGTGCAGCGAAAGCAGCCGCCCGTCCGCCGTGGCATTCACGTCCGCCTCGGGCGTGCCGCCGAGCATCCAGGCGTATTCGAAACCGACCGGCGTCGACTCCGGCAGCTCATAACCGCCGCCGCCGCGGTGCGCTTCCCACAAAATGATCCCGTCACCCGTCATCGCCGTTCCTTTCGCTTTCTGATTCGTCCGCCTCGTGCCGCCGGATGAACTCCCGCGGCGAAAGACCGGTCCGTTTTCGGAATACCGTGCAGAAATAATTGCTGTCGGGAAATCCGCATTTGCGGCCGATCTCCCCGATCGAATATTTTCCGTGGAAGTGCTCAAGCAGGTGCTCCGCCTCCTGCAGCCGCCGGTCGGCCAGCAGTTCGCGGAATCCCTTTCCGGCCACCCGGCGGATCACGCCGCCGAGATAATTCACATTCACATGCAGAATCTCCGCCAGATCGCTCAAGGCCGGATTCTGGTGGTAGGAGCGTTCGATGAAGTGGCGGCACTGATCCAGATAATAGGAATCGTCGCGCTTTTTGCCTCGCCCGGTGACCGATTCGCGGTAGCATTCGAGCTCCAGCCGCACATAAGTCGCCAGAAAATCGGCGTAGGAACCGATCTCGCGGCGACGCTCGCGGGAGAGCTCCCCGGGACGGCGCCCGTTCCAGCCCGGCGCGAACTCATGCCCCGGCGGCAGCAGATAGCCGAGGTAGATCACCGCGGCGAGTTCGCCGTCGAAAAGCACCGGCTGCGCGTAATCCCAGACTCCCTTCGGGCAGAATCCCCAGAACGGACGGCCGCGCAGGGCGACCTTGCGGCTGCGCGCCTTGTTCGCGGCGCATGCGTTGATGCCGCCGGGCTGCTTCTTGGCCCAGCGGCAGAAATCACCGTGGTGATGGTACTGGTCGGGGGCAAGCTGAAGCTCCGGCATCTCCGCAAACGCCGGATGAAGGACTTCGAGATCGATCACCGTGCCGAGCTTCAGCTCCAGCTGACGGATCGCTTTCTGCAAATTCATCGCCGTTCTCCATTTCTGTAATAATTTAAGATTTGTCCCGCGCTTTTTCAAGGTTTAAACCGAAAAAACAGTTAAATTATAAGAGAGAACCCAACAGAAACAATGGAGATTCATACGATGCAGACCTGTCTGGAAAAGGAAAAATCCCTGCCGGTCGTCGCCGAAGTCGATGTCCTCGTGGCCGGAGGCGGTCCGGCCGGAGTCGGCGCCGCCCTCGGCGCCGCCCGGAACGGCGCGAAAACCATGCTGATCGAACAGGCGAACTGCCTCGGCGGCATGGCCACCTCGGGCATGATGTCGCACTGGTGCGGCGGAACCGAATCCCCGCTTCTCGACGAAATCTTCGCCCGGACCAAAGCCTCGCCGCTCCTGCCCCCGGCGACCAGCGAACGCGCGGCCGGCTGGGCGACCGCCCACGAGGCGCAGAAGACCGCGTTGCAGGAACTGCTGCTCGAAGCGGGCGTGACTCTTCAGTACCACACCCGCATCGCCGGGGCCGTGGTGGAGGCCGGTTGCGTGAAGGGAGTCATCACCGAAAGCAAGTCCGGACGCGAAGTCATTCTCGCCCACACCGTCATCGACGCGACCGGCGACGGCGACGCGGCCGCCGCGGCCGGAGCGGAGTTCGTTCTCGGCCGCCCGGAAGACAACGTCTGCCAGCCGGTCACGCTCATGTTCCGCATCGGCGGAGTCGATCACGAACGCGCCGCCTTTCCGGGCAGCTTCGAAAGCCGGATCGATCTGCCGAAGGGTGAAATCCAGACGCTCGGGCATGAACACCTGCCGTTCCCGGCCGGGCATGTGCTGCTCTACCCGGCTCCCCTCCCCGGCGAAGTCTGCGTGAACATGACCAACGTCATCGGCATCGACGGGACCAGCGTCCGCGACCTGACCCGGGCGGAGATCGTCTGCCGCGAACAGATGGTCCGCATCATCCGGTTCCTGCGCGAATTCGTGCCGGGCTATGAGAACTGCTACGCGGTCACCAGCGCCTCGAACGTCGGCGTCCGCGAAACCCGGCACTTCAAGGCGCTCTACGAGCTGACCGAATTCGACATCGTCGAAGCGAAGCTTTTCGATGACTGGATCGCTACGCGCAATCTGTTCAATTTCGATATCCACAGTCTGAAGGGCCCCGGCCTCGACGAACACGGCGCCCAGCACAAATTCCGCTCGAAGGGCAAGTATTCGATCCCGTTCCGCTGCTGCATCCCGCAGAAACTGGACGGCCTGCTGCTTTCGGGGCGCAACATCGACGGGACCCACAAGGCGCACTCGAATTTCCGCGTCATGCCGATCTGCCTGAACATCGGCCAGGGAGTCGGCACGGCAGCCGCCCTCGCGGCGCGGCATAAGATCGCCGCACGCGACGTCGACGTCCGCGAGGTCCAGAAGCTTCTGATGCAGGCAGGAATCCAGCCGTAATTTCAATCCGGCTTATTGGATACGCCGCGGGTTCGGAGGGGGAGACAACGTAACTTCTCCGGGCTTCCCCTCCGGCCTCACATCCGCAAGGCCCGGCAGGAGAACAGCAGGGAATGCGGAGCGTCACTTTACCGGCGCGGGGCCTGTCGACTTGCGAACGATCAGATTCGGCTGTACACGGTACTGGACCGGCAGCGTATTGTAGTCCCGCCGCTGCTGCATCAGGATCTTCCCGGCCAGCGAACCGATCCTGAAAAAGTCGTGCGCGACCGTCGTCAGCGGGACCGGCAGCCATGAAGCGGCGCTGATATTGTCGAAACCGACGAGGCTGATCTCGTCGGGAACCCGGACGCCCTTTTCCTCCAGCAGCCTGAACACCGAAACAGCCAGCGTGTCGTTGCTGCAGAAAATCGCCGTCGGGGGCGTCCTGCCGCCCAGCTGCCGGTCGAGCCAGCTGCGGATGAAATCCAGCTGCCGCTCTTTGATGTTGTGCAGATTCACCTCCTCCGAGGTAGGGATGACGCCGATCCGGCCGTCGATTCCGAGCCCGGCCCCGGCCAGCCCGGCCAGCACGCCGGCAAAGCGTTCCGACAAACTGACCCGGTCCAGCGGAGCGGTCAGATACGCGATCTCCCGGTGACCGAGCCCGTACAGGTGCCGGACCGCCATCCGGGCGCCCGCCGAGCTGTCGGTCAGCAGGTAATTGCCGTTCAGCTCCTCAAAATAGCTGTCGAGCTGGACGAACGGAAAGCGGTCGCGCTGCATGATCTTCAACTGCTCGAGCGTAGCCGGATCGGAGGCCGGCCAGACGGCAAAACCGTTGTTGATCGGCTTGGTGTAATTTTTCAGGAGTTCGAGCTCTTCGTCGATGCTGCTGAAAAAATCGATGCTGATGTTATAGCCCTGCTGCCGCACCGCATCGTTCATCCCTTCGAGCAGGCGGTTGTGTTCCATGCCGTCGCCGTTGGAATACGGCGGGCTGATGAACTTGAAGATGCCGGGCTCCGAAACCGGATCGGCGAAACTCTCCGGCGCTTCCCGGCGCCGGGCGTTGACGAAGGAACCGCGCCCGCGGGTGCGGGAGATCAGATTCTCCTTGACGAGATTTGCAAGGCTCTTGCTGACGGTGAGCCGGCTCACGCCGAATTCGCGGCCGAGCTCGTTCTCGGTGGGCAACTGGCTCTCCGGCGCATAGACGCCGGAGCGGATCCGCTCGCGAATCTCCTGCTCGATCTGCATATACATCAATTTTCCGCTCATCGGTCGGGACTCTCTCTTTTCCGGGATTGCATTCCGCATGTATTACGTTTTTCTTTACTTATCATGTAATATATCAAACAAAAGCATACTGTCAAGTCCGGGTGCGTCTCATCATGCAAATCTCATTTGCTTTCAGACGATTCCAGCTTTGAAAACGCAATGCGCCAGGCCGCCGGGCCGGAGCCGGACAACGGCTCCGGCGGAAAAATCCCGGAACGGTGCTCCCAAATGCTTACCTTTTCACCGTTTCCCGGACGGCGGCGCAGCCGTCACTCGAAACGCAGCACGAGAAAACGGGCCGGCGGCAGCTTGACCCGGATGCGGCCGTCCCGGACCGGATACGGCGCATTGGTCACAGCATCACGAACTTCGCTGAATTCGAATTCCGGCGCAACGGTCAGTTCCAGAGCGGGCAGCTTCGCCGTTTCGGCGTCGTGGGTGGATTCCCGGAAGAAGGAGCCGACCAGCTCGCGCCGTTTGTCGAAGAGCACCAGATAGCGCGTATCGCCTTTCTCGAACAGGGCGTTGCAGACCGGAACGTCGATGGCGACCGGAGACTTCAGCCCAAGGCGGCGGAACAGTTTCCGCAGCGAATCGCAGCTCTGCTCCTTCACGCCGGGGAGCAGAATCACCTTGCCGGAACCGACGGCATACTCGCCCGGCTCGGCGGGCAGTTTCAGGCTTTCGAGAAATCCCACGGAGCCATCCCGGGTGTATTTCCCGCTTTCCGGAAAACCGACGAATACGCCGCCGCGCCGCAGAAAGGCGGCCAGCTCCCGTTTGAGCTGCGGGGAAAACACGCGGTTCGTGCCGGTATCGAGCAGCACCCTGATTTTGTCAAGGCGCGGAAGTTCCGAAGAGACTCCGACAAAGGGACAGGTCATCTGTTCCAGGGTGAATTCAAGCGAAGGAAGTTTTTCGATGCTGAAGAAATTGGCGGGGCGGCTGCTGTACAGCGTCGAATCCGGCAGCAGCAGGCCGAGTTGCGGCTGCGGATAACGGGCGCCGGCCATCTCCCGCCTGACGAGCGCAACTTCCCGGAATTCGGGAAAGCTCGCGCGGGCCCAGCGGATTCCGTCGAACGAATAGGTCAGCGCGGCGTAGTTGCCCAGAAGAAAATCGGCCAGCGCCATGCGGGTCGCGGCCGGCGAAGCCTTCGGCCAGCCGTTCTCCCCGGTGATCGGAATGCCGAAACCGAGCGCATAGGAGCGGTAGAAACCCTCGGTGTTGATGCTGGTTTCGAGGCATTCGATATGGGTGGCGACATCCGGAAACTCCGCCGCGACGGCCATCGACAGCGCCGGGTCCATGAACGCGGAACGAATGGTCAGCGGCAGTTCGGGGATGACGTCGCGGATCGTCCGGATCGTCCGCCGCAGAAAATTCTGATAGGAATAGACGTGAAAATCGACATAGTCGCTCCAGAGCGGGCCGATGTTATACGGCAGCTGCGCATCCTCCTCGGGAAACGGGACCTCGTCAAAGCTCTTCAGAGAAAGTCCGTAGCGCCGGTTCAGCTCCGGCAGCGACAGTTTTTTGACGGTACGCAGGTAATCCGTCCAGAACCGATGATTCTCCGGCGTGCGGTAAACCGCGAAGTCGGCGGAGTGCGTATGAGGCGTGCACCACATCGCGACCAGCACAGGGTTCTCTTTGTAACGGAGGGCGATCCGGCGCATGGCGTCGAGGTATTTCCGTTCGAATTCAGGCTGATACACCGCATCGTCCGGCACCCAGCGGAACGCCTTCCAGTTGAAGTTGCTCGGATAGGGGTCGAGCATCAGCTTCTTCCCCTTGCGGCCGACTCCGGCGACGATTTCGTCGAGCCGCTCCCAGTCGACGATCTCGCCGTCCCGCGGTTCGACCAGCCACGGGATGCAGTAGCAGACCACCTGCATTTCGGCCAGATCGAGATCCTCGTCGAAAACCGGGTCGCCGAGGTAACGGAAATTCGCAAAACAGAGCGCCCCCATGACCGCGCCGGGGTAACGGAAGAAGTTGCGGCGGTTGAGACCGGCCGATCTCGGCCCCTCCTCCGCATACGGTCCGGCCGGGCGGTCGAGGCATTCGAGCAGCGCCTTCATGACCGGGGCGAAATCGGCGCTCTCCGGCTTCAGCGGCAATGCGGCATAGAGAACGCGGCTGCCGGCGAACTCTCCGCCGCGATGGATCGAGAGCTGAAGCGGCGTCCCCCGGAAACGGTCGGGCTGCTGAACCCAGTTGCGGCCGTCGTAGACCGCCTCGGCCAGATTGACTGTTTCGACCTGCGGCAGCAGCGTCTGCTTCTCGATGGAGTTGTCGAGCGGCAGCAGTGCGAGGCTGCCGGGAGCGAAGCCGTCGAGCGCCCGCAGCCCCGGATACTGTTCCCCCGCCGGCGTCAGGGCCAGCGGCGAACACTGCCGGGAGCGCGGCGCCCGGACGGTGCCGAGAATCCGTTCACAGAAGCGGCGTCCGGCGGGTGAACCGAGTTCCCAGTCGATTTCGCCCCAGATCAGCAGCCTGCCGCCGGAACGCAGATAGTCGAGAACGGCCTCAAGATCCCGGTCCGCCAATGCGGCGCCGGGAACGATCAGACAGCCGGCGGCATCGAATGCCGGGCGTTCCCCGCCGCCGGAAATCAGCCGGACCCGGAGCCCGGCCTTCCGCAGGGCCTCCGCCGCACACGCGGCGGGACCGGAGGCGGCGGAACCGCCCCACGGGTCGAAGAACGCGACTCCGCCTCCATGTTCCCGGCCGGTCTTCTCTTCGCGGTACAGCAGCACGGAACCGAGATTGGCGGAATAACCGTGAATATAAACTCCGTAAGTGAGGGAGACGCTGTTCAAATTCCGGTACCGGTTGTCTTCGGCCGCCAGCGTCCGATCGATGCCGGAAAATCCGAGGTTCCACCTGCCGTTCTCCATTCTCGACACCGTAAACTCGCGCGGAACCGTGAAGCCCGTGCCGGCGGCCCACAATCCGCCGCACCGCCCCAGTTCAGTCCTCTGCCCCGGAGCATCCTGCCGGAAAAACGTCAGTTCACCGGAACGCAGAGCGACGACGTACCCCTGCTTCAACGAATTGAGCAGCAGAATCTCCGTCGGGTGGCCGCCTTGCGGGGCGTTGTGGCTCCAGTGGAAATTACCGAGCTTCAGCGTGAAACCGGCGAACGGCGCCGGGCTCGCAAGCCGGATGCCGGCCTTTTCGCCTTTCGAACCGGGTCCGCCGAGAATCAGCCCGGACTCCCCCGGCATGATGACCGTCCGCTCCTCGCAGATGTTTTCCAGCGCCTCCAGCGTCCGGAAGGATTCGTCGATCAGAGCCGCCGCAGGCAATCCGCCGCAGGCGAGCAGCAGCAGAAAGACGGAAACCGCATAACGCTTTCTCATAAGGATCTCCCCCCCTCAACGGTCGCCGAGATACCGGGTATCACGACGGGACACCCAGCGGACATCGCCCCGGAGCACCCATTGATGCTGCCCCTCCGGGCGTCCGCTGCCGTCGGTCATGTGGCAGGCGTAACGGCCACGCCACTCGCCGCTGCCCCAGGTGGAGCGGGCCATGCAGAAAAGAATGGGTTCCTCCAACTGAGGACTCGTGATGCGCCGGCCGTCGAGGCGGGAACCGTAGGTGACATAAGTCGGATAATGTTTATCAGCATTGAAAGGGAAATTCTGCAATGGACAGAACGAGAGCCTTTTCGCCTCAATATAAGGATCGAAATTCCAATACCAGCGTCTTTTGGTGACGCCGTCTCGAGTTTCCTCGACACCACCAAAGATGTCGCTGGTCTGGCCGGCCCCCTTCGGCCAGGCGGGATTCATGGTCATCATATAATCGTGATTGTCATTGGCGTAGAAGAGCACCGCCGTGCCGAGCTGCCGGAGCTGGTTCAGATCGGTGGTCATCCTGGCACGGGTCCGCGCTTTGTTCAGGGCCGGCAGCAGCATTGCCGCCAGAATTGCGATGATGGCGATAACCACAAGCAGCTCGATCAGGGTGAATCTTTTCATCTCCGGATTCCTTTCCATATTCACTTTGCTAACAGTTTGCAAAGCTTTTGTTTCTTTTATTATGATACAAAAACATCTATTTATCAATAGCAAACCGGTAAAAATCGATTATTTCCCGAATAGAGACATCCGCAGGAAGACAGTGAAATGGAATTATCTTCCTCATTCCGTCTGAAAGCGGAGCCGCACGACGATCCGGAAAGAAAAGAATATCTTATCACAATAAATGATTATCTTTTACAATTCAAATCATAATCACAACCGGACAGTCCGCCCTTCTTCCCGCCTGCGGCGACGGCAGGGAAACGGAAATTTCCGCTTTTTTCGCGTTTGCCCATTGACTTACAGCAGCTCTAACGTATATGTTGATTCGTAACCGGGAAAGGAATGTCATGCTGCTGTTCGGATCGCTGCTGAGTATTTATGTTTTCTGCCGGGCCGTCCTGCCGCTCCGACTGCACTGGGGCTGGAAGGCCGGACTCGGCGCCGCGCTGCTCGCAACGGCGTTCAAATTCCATCTCCTGCATCTCTTCGGCGGACCGATGTTTTTTGCGCCGGAACTGCCGGAGCCGCTGCTGATCGCCGCCGCGTGGCTGTTCGCGGCGCTCTTCCTGTTCTTTTTCCTGCTGATCGCCGCCGATCTCGGACGCGGGCTCTGCCTGCTCTGTCTGCTCTGCGCGAAACGCCGTCCGACGGAACGGTTCCGCCGGGTCGGGAACCGCGTGAACCTCGCGCTGCTGGCGGCGGCCGCGGCGCTGGCCGGCTGCGGCATCATCTCCGGCACCTCCGTCCCGGAAGTGCGTCATGAGGAGATTGCGCTGCCCGGCCTGCCGGGGGAACTTGACGGCATGACCGTCGCCGTGCTGGCCGACCTGCACATCGACAGCCTCGCCCGGATCGGGCGCGTCCGGGCGATCGTCGACCGGGTCGCCCCGCTGAATCCCGACCTGATCCTGCTGGCCGGAGACTTCGTGGACGGCCGGGTCGCGGTCCGCGGCGGCGACCTCCGGCCGCTTGAAGAACTCAGCGCGCCGCTCGGCGTCTTCGGCGTGCCGGGCAACCATGAATACTATTCGGGCTATGAAGAGTGGATGTTGTTTCTGTCCGGACTCGGAATCGACATGCTCGAGAACTCCCACCGGATTCTGGCGGGCGGAAAGCTGGCGCTCGGCGGCGTGACCGACCCGGCCGCCGCCCGGTTCGGCCGGGAGACGCCCGATCTGCGGAAAACCTTCGACGGCGCGCCCCCCGGAGCCGTGAAGCTGCTGCTCGCCCACCAGCCGAAGCCGGCCGCCGAGGCGGCGAAGTCCGGCGTCGCGCTCCAGGTATCAGGCCATACGCACGGCGGAATGATCGTCGGAATCGACCGCCTGGTCGCCCGGTTCAACGCCGGATTCGTCGCGGGCTCCTACCGGGTCGGGGACCTGCGGCTTTACGTCAGCCGCGGCTCCGGAATCTGGAACGGATTCCCGATCCGGCTCGGCGTGCCGTCCGAAATCACCCTGCTGCGGCTGAAACGGCAGGAGTGACCGCCGGGAACTTGCAATTATGCCTCCGGCGCGCTATATTTACGCCGTACGCCGGCAGCCGTGTCCGGCGGGAACGAGGAGGCAAATCAATGAATACACGCATCATCACCGTCAGCCGCGAAGTCGGGAGCGGCGGCCGCACCATCGGCCAGCGGGTCGCCGAGCGTCTCGGCATTCCCTGCTACGACCGGGAGCTCGTCGCAAAGATCGCCAGAGAGAGCGGCCTGGCCGAATCGTTCATCAAGGAGAACGGCGAATACGCCGAATCCGCCCACGCCTTTTTGTTCAACTGGTCGCTGGGGACCGGGCTCGAGAGCGGCGTGCTGCCCATATCCGACCAGCTTTACCTGATTCAGCACAACATCATCCAGGAGCTGGCCGAAAAGGAGTCGTGCGTGATCGTCGGCCGCTGCGCCGACTGGATTCTGCGCGAACGGGCCGACTGCCTGAACACCTTTTTCCATGCGGAAATGCAGTTCCGCATGGACCGGCTCCTGCGCGCCTACGGCGAAAAGCCGGAAAATCCCGAAAAGTTCCTGCACGACCGCGACGCGAAGCGCAAAACCTACTACAAGCACTACACCGGGCGGCAGTGGGGTGTGGCGCAGAACTACCACCTGACTGCGGATACGAGCGTCCTCGGCATCGATCTCTGCGTCGAACTTGTGCTCGAAGCGGCCCGCGCCGCCGGTTCCGCCGGGCAGTGAGCCGTATTGAGGCTGAGAGCTTATTCAGGGATAAGCTCTAAAGACGCCAGACATATTCGTTGGAGAAACCGTCGTAGCTGCGGATGTTTTCACGGTTGGCGCTGATGACATGTCCGTCGAGAAGGAGCACGTTCAGCTTGCGGCCGTGTGCAAGGTAATGCGGGAGCCGGGCATCGTCCACGGTGACGTCCCAATACGACGCATACCAGAGATCCGTAACGGCCTGGAAACGGTCGTCGAACATGAGAACCGTCCGGGAAGCTTTCGCATACTGCGTGACCTTCCGGTAGACGGTTCCGCCGACCTTGGCATGCGAGAGATGGCGGTTCTGGGCGTAGCCGAGCGTCAGGTAGTTCGGCGTGTCTATGAACCAGAAGCCGATCCTGAGCTTGCTTTCCGCCCCGGCCGGACAGTACATGCTTTCGCGCGGCAGGCCGATGTCGAAAAGTGATTTCATCCAGGTTTTGCCGGAGCGGTCTTCGGCGGAGACGATCCAGTCATCGAAGGTCCCGCTGTAAAACTGGTGCGCAAGGCCGATCTGCTTGAGGTTGTTCGTGCAGGAAACCGTTTTGGCCCGTTCACGCGCCTGGTTCAGGGCGGGCAGCAGCATCGAAGCGAGAATTGCGATGACTGCAATGACGACGAGGAGTTCGACGAGGGTGAAACGTTTTTTCATGGCGGAGTTCTCCTAGTTGATGCGGTTTCCGATATCGCGGCTGTCGGCGGCGGTGATGTGGAGCCCTTTCTTATGGAGCTTTTCGGTGCGGTTGTCCTGAATCCAGTTATAGAGGACGTCCGCTTCGGCTCCGTTCAGGATCGACACGGCCGTGCCGGTCCACTGCGAGTCTGAGACGTTGCAGTTGAACACCTTGTTGTTGATGACCCGCAGCCGGTAAACCCCGTTTGTGTAGATGCCGTTCACATGGCTGTTCAGAATCTCGTTGTCGATGATTTCGATATCGGTCAGGATGCGGCTGAGCTTGAAGCTCTCCGGCTTGCCGGCCGGAGGCGTATCGAGGGTGAATTCGACTTTTCCGTCGCGCAGAACCGAGCTTTTGACACGGGCCGTCGTCTCCCCCATGCGGATACGGCGTTTCGGGAAGAGCTCCGGGCCGAGCTCCCTCGCGGCGGAAAACACGCCCGGCTTCGTTTCGGCAACCGGATAATCCGTTTTGGTGAAATAGTCGTCGCCGTCGCGGTTCCATCCCTTTTCGGCATCGATGTACGAGACGACGATCCCGGCGTGGCCGGTCGTGACCTGCCCGGTGTTGCGGATGAAAACTCCGTTGATTTCAAAGTCTGCGCCGCTCTCGAGGAAGCGGTTGCCGATAACCTTGACCCGGCGGGCCGAGCAGGCTCCCTGCCGCAGATTGTGAAACCGGTCGTTGGTCGTGATCTGGCAGCCCGAAAAGGTCGTGCGTTCGACATGGTTCCCGTTGAAGATCACGTCGGAACCGCCGAGACAGACCAGCCCCTGCCGGCAATTGTAGATGATGTTGTTCGCGACAACGGCCCGTTCGAGCCGGAGGGCGCCTTCGTGGCCGTAGTCGATGAGTGCGAGCGCGTCGTCGGTGGTCTGGGTGATGTAGTTCCCGGTGCAGACGATATCCTGCGACTGGACGAAGTGAAGCCCGTCGCGCCGGGTCTGCTCGATCTTGCAGTCGACGACCCAGACATAGCGGCAGCCGTTGATGGCAATGCCCATGAATGGAGAGCCGAGCACATGGACGTTTTCGATCCGGATATTCCGCCCGCCCGTCACATAGATCGGATGCTGGGCGGAAGTCTGCTGCCGCACCGGCATCTCCCGGTAGGTCAGCACGCCGCCCGAGACGGTAAGGTTTTCGCAGTTGTCGAACTGGAAGCTGCCGTTCTGTTCGGTGTTCAGCAGCGTCGCACCGGAAAAATCGACCTTCGCGCTCCTGAGCCCTTCGATTTTGAGCAGTCCCCTGAAAGCGAAGCTGCCGCTGCCGAAGCGGAGGGTGCCGCCGTTTTTGCGCAGCTCCGCGAACGCGGTCCGGATCGCGTCGGTGTCGTCGTTTGCACCGTCGCCCTTCGCGCCGAAGTCGCGGACGTGGAGCTCGGCGGCGGCAAGCATGGCGGCCGCCGCGACAGCAAGGAGAATCATCACTGATTTCATGATACGGTTGTTTCCCTGGGTTGAGTGGTAACGGATGGAACGGCGGAATCACTTTTGCGGATCACGAGCGCGGGCGCGACCAGCCGGAGCAGCTCCGGCGCGCCGGAGTGGAGGCGGTTGCGGGCCAGCAGCTCGAATCCCTGCCGGATATGTTCGGCGAGATTCGGATTCAAGGCGGTGAGCGGCGGCACGGAGTAGCGGCTGAAGAGCGAATCGCCGATGCTGATCAGCGACATCTGCTCCGGCACCCGGACGCCGTTCTCACTGAAGGCGGCGAGCGCCCCCTGCGCAAGTTCGTCATTCAAAGTGATGAGGGCGCTGAAGCGTTCTCCCCTGGCGACGGCGCGGCCGACGGCCTGAAAGGCGTATGCGGTCGGATGGGCCCCGGTCGGAACGTCGGCGCGCAGCTCGGGGGAGCCGCCGCCGGTGACCGAGCGCCAGACCGCGATCTGGATATTCTCGATCGGGTGGCCTGAATTGTTGTGCAGCAGCGCGATGCGCCGGTGGCCGAGCGAATGCAGCCGGTCGGTCAGCAGCCGGATGCCGTGGTGGTCGTCGCCGATGACCGACGGGATGCCGAGCTGGTCGAGCCGGTTGGCGAGAACCGCGAAGAGCCATGCGTTGCCGGCGATGTCCCGGATGGTCGCGGCGGTCAGCAGATCGTCGCCGAGCACCATGGTCGGCTGGCGGAAACGGATCGCGGTGCGGACGAACATCGCCATCTCCTCGCTGCCGAGCCGGACGATGCGGCAGCGGAGGTTTCGCCGCGCCCCCTCTTCGAGCGCGAGTTCGGCGATCTCGTCCTGAGTGTCGCCCTGATAGTTCGAAAGCACGATGTTGACGTACTCCGTACCGTTCGCCGTGCCGCCGCCGCGGGTCAGGTAGGTGCCGTCCCCGACCCGTTTTTCGACCACGCCGCTGGTGATGAGGTCGCGGAAGGCGCGCCGGACGGTCGCGACGTTCACATTCAGTTTTTCCGCCAGCTTCCGCTCCGACGGAAACCGCGTTTCGGGCCGGTAGAAACCCGATTCGATGCCGCGCACGAGATAATCGTACACGGACTGAAATTTCGGTTGACTGTTCTTTACCATGATTGCTCCGTTCCTTCCGGATTGATCTGTAACTAATTATAGAACAATTCGCCCGCGATGTCAACAGCCGGGAGAAAATAATAACGGAATGAACGAAATTCTATTTGTAATCAACAATTTACAAATGACGATTTTTTCGATTTACGCACAAATATATGTATATCAATTTTTGCGGAAGAGGCCGGGCGGGCCGAACTTGACTTGCATTCGTTCCGGTGATATGGTATGAAAACGGAAAAGGATGGATCGGCATGGAACAGTCTTCGGCGAAAATATCGGATGTTTTCCACCGGATCAGTTTTTTTTCGGATGAATTTCCGTTCAGCATTCACCGGGAATTCGACCGGCCGTCCGACTTCAACGAGTCGCGCCGGTTCCGGCGCGAATTCTGGAAGATCGTCTGCGTCATCAGCGGCCGCGGCGAAAACATCGTGAACGACGCGCGCTACCCGGTCGGGCCCGGATCGATTTTCCTCGTCCACCCGGACGACTCGACCACGCTGAACATCAAGACCGAAGCGCTGGAGATCTACAACATCTTCTTCATGCCGGAACTCGTGCGCGACGGACTCCGCGAGCTGCAGGACGATTTCGACTTCTTTTCGATCATGCACCGGAACAGCCGCACGAAAGAGGGCGACTCCGGCAGCCTCTATGTCGCCGAAAGCGACGCCGAGATGCGGCGGCTCGTCCGCACGCTCGAGCGGGAGTTCGACCGCATGCCGCAGAACTACCGGGCCCGGATCAAGCTCATGCTGCTCGAACTGCTGATCCTGCTGGCGCGCAAGGCGGGGAAACGAATCCGGCACCGCGGCGCCGACTCGGTCCGCGAATACGTCGATCACCTGATCGAAAGCTATTTCCGCGAGGAGTTCCGGCTCGATTCGCTGGCGCGCAAGATCGGCATCGACAAAAGCCGCCTCTGCCGCCTCTACCGCGCCGGCGCCGGCATGACCATCATGGATGCGCTGCGGCTCCGCCGCCTCAAGGAGGCTGCTGAACTGCTGACCTGCACGAACCGGACCATTTCGGAGATCTGCTTCAGCTCGGGCTTCAACGACCTGAGCTACTTCTACCGCTCCTTCACCGCGAAATACGGAACCAACCCCGGCGAATTCCGCCGCCGCTTCCAGCGCGAAAACGAAACGTAAGCAAACAGCGCCTTTCCCGGTCAATCCAGGTTATAGACGCATTTGCCGGGGCCGTAGACGGCGCGCCAGTCGCGGTTGAACTGCTCGATGCTCATGTCGGTCAGCGGATGCTCGGCCAGATGCCAGAGGATGTCCGGCCCGATCGTGATCGCCTGACAGCCGGCCAGCGAGACGTCGTTGACCTGCTGCACGTTCTTGAACGACGCCGCCAGCACCCGGGTCGGCATGCTGTGAATCCGGAACAGGTCCGTGATCATCTGCACGACCGTCACGCCCATGCCGCTGATGTTGTCGATGCGGTTCAGGTACGGCGCCGTGAAATCGACGCCGCAGTTGGCGGCCAGCAGCGCCTGACCCGGCGTGTAGATGGCGGTGGCCGTCACCTTCATGCCCCGCGCCTTGAGCCGCGGCATGGCCTTGTAGCCCTCAGTCGAAACCGGAACTTTGATATAGAGATTGCCGCCGATTTTCTCCTGCAGCGCCTCGGCGTCCCGGATGATCTCGTCGCAGGTTTCGCCCAGAACCTGCGCATGCAGCATCTTCTCGCCGATAATCGCGCGGATCTCCTTCAGAATGGCGAAAAAATCCCGTTTCTCCTGCGCGATGATGGTCGGGTTGGTAGTGACTCCCGCCAGCGGAAACACCGCGGCGGCTTTTTCGATTTCTCCGATATTTGCAGTATCCAGCAGATAAAGCATCATAATCCTCCGGTTCGTGGGGTTGTCTGACGGTACATGGGAACGGCTGTCGCAACAGGCAGGGGCTCGATGTCCGATTTCAATTTACGGGATTCATAATATACCCCGCGGCCCTTCCTTTTTCAAGCTCACGGCCCCTTCCCTCCGCATTCCGGCGATCCTTTTCGGACCGTTGCGGACCATGCCCGGCGCCCCCCCCCCGTTTCCCGGCCCCGGGCTGTCCCGTCAGCGGGATTCACAAATTTTCCGCATTTTTTCATCGATCCGCTTGAAAAAACCGAAGCAGACATTATTCTAAATACAGAATCTCATTTTATTTTTAAAACAGATGGAGTTTTTTATGCCGGAAAAACGTTATCAGGCGCCGGCGGCGGCCAGCACGCTTGAAGTGCTCGAATTCATGGCTTCGAATCCGGGCGCATGGGGGCCGACGGAGCTGGCCAGGCGGCTGGCGCTCTCCCCGAATCTCGCGTTCCGGGTGCTGAACGTCCTGCAGGAGAAGGGCTATGTGAAGCGCAATCCGGCCGGGCAGTACGAGCTGACCGCCGGGCTTTATTCGCTCGGCATGAAACTCCGGAACAGCTTTGACCTGCGCAAGCAGGCGCGCCCCTTCCTCGAAGGGCTGGCCGCTGAAGCCGGCGAAAGCTGCCAGATCCAGGTTCCGGCGGGCGACCGCATGCTCCAGCTTGATTTCGTGCCGCCCCCGGCCGACTACTACCTCGCGGTCACGCCCGGAATCCGGCTTTACCGGCACGGCAACGCCTTCGGCAAGGCGGTCCTCGCCTTCCTGCCGCCGGAGGAACAGGAAACGCTGTTCGCCGCTCCCCTGCCCCGGCTCACCCCGCACACGATCGTCGATCCGGCGCGGCTCCGCGAAGAGTTCGCGGAGATCCGCCGGACCCGGTCGGCTTCGGAATTCAGCGAATACGTGCTCGGCAGCTACTGCATCGGGTCGCCGGTCTTCAACGCCGTCGGGAGGCCGGTCGCCGGAATCGGCATCACCGGACTCTCCTCCCGGCTGCACGAGGAGCGTCTGCCGGAACTCCGCAAACTCGTGCTGGCCTGTGCGGAACATATTTCGGAATCGATCGGATACAAGGAGGCATGAGTCATGAATGCGCGGGAACGGGCTCTCGACGCCCAGCGGAAACTCAACTGGTTCAGCAATCACGAAAACGGCATCGTCTGGGCGCGCAGCTGGCGCGCGACGGAGGGGCTGCCGCTCGGCATGCGGTACGCCGAGCTCGGCGCGGCGCGTCTCGCGGCGCTCGACTTCCTGCACGATCCGGAGGAGCCGCTGATCGGCCGTCTCGCCGTACCGGAGCTCGACCCGGCGGAGAATGAACGGGCGTGGGAGTTCATTCACGCTTCCGGCGTCGAACTGCCCGGCCAGACCGGACACGCCGAACCGTATTATGACGACCTCTTTGCGCTCGGGCTCGACGGCCTCCGCGAAAAAGCCGGCGGAACTCCTTCGTTCGTCCGGGCGGCGGAGGGCCTCTCCGCAATGATCGAACGCGCGGCCGGGCAAGCCGCCGCGGAAGAGGTCGCCGCCGCCTGCCGTCATATCGCGCATGAACCGCCCGCAACCTTCCGCGAGGCGATTCAGCTGGTCTGGTTCGTGATGACGGCGATCCAGATCGGCGACCGGGCCGCGCTGGTCGGACCGGGACGGCTCGACCGCCGGCTGATCCGGTTTTACGAAGCGGACCTCGCGGCCGGAAGGCTGACCCGCGGCGAAGCGCTCCGCATGATCGAAACGCTTTATCTGTTCATCAACGCAAGCTGTCCGCGCGGGCTCGCCTATGCGGTCATGGCCGGGGGGGGCGGCGTCTGCAACGAACTCACGCTCCTGTCGCTCGAAGCGCTGCGGAAAACCCGGCTCGTCTACCCGAGCGTCGGCGTCTGCTGGAGCTTCGACACGCCGGACGAACTCAAAACACTCGCGGTCGAACTCATCGCCGACGGAATCTCGAATGTCGCCGTATTCAACGACGAGCTCATCCGGCGTTCGATGGTCCACTACGGCGTCCCGGCCGAAGACGCCTCCGAATACATCAATTCGACCTGCGTCGAAATCACGCCGTGCGGCGCAAGCAACGTCTACGTGGCGAGTCCGTACTTTTCGCTCTGCGCGCTCCTGCTCGACTATCTGAAGGAGCCGGAGGGCGCGGGCTACGCCGCGTTCCGCGCCGGATACCTGAAGAGAGCCGGGCGCGAAATCGACCGCGCCGCCGAAGAGCAGAACCGCGTCCGCCGCATCCGCCGCGAACGCATGCGGCGCCCGATCCAGAGCCTGTTCACGCGCGACTGCATCGCGCGCGGGCTCGATATCGAAGAGGGCGGCGCGCGTTACAACTGGGTCGAATGCTCGTTCGTCGGACTTGCAAACCTGGCCGATTCCCTGACGGTGATCCGGCGCGAGGTGTTCGAGCAAAAAAATCTCACGCTGCCGGAGCTCCGCGACGTGCTGGAACGGAACTTCGAGAACGCCGAGGCGCTGCGGCAGCGTTTCCTGAACGGCTCCCCGAAATACGGCAACGGCAATCAGGAGGCCGACGGAGAAATTCCGATCATCACAACTTATCTCGCGGCGCGCTGCGCCCGGCAGCGGATGGAGCCGGACGATTCGCACTTCATCCCCGGCACCTTCTGCTGGGAGATGCACCAGCGCCTCGGCGCCGAATGCGGCGCGACGCCGGACGGCCGCCGCGCCGGTTTCCCGTTCGCCGACGGCGCCGGCCCGGCCCAGGGACGCGAAAAGGAGGGTCCGACGGCGGCCGTGAATTCGGTCTGTTCGTGGAACCATCTGCCGATGCTCGGCGGCAGCGCCTTCAACCAGCGCTACACGGCCGCGGCGGTCGCCACCCCGGCCGCGCGCGAAAACCTGAAACAGCTGATCGACATCTTCATCCGGTTCGGCGGCTTCGAAACGCAGGTCAACATCCTCGACGCCGCCCGGCTCAAGGCGGCGCAGCTTCACCCCGAAGAACACCGCGACCTCGTGGTGCGCATCGGCGGCTATACCGACTACTTCACGGGACTCTCTCCCGCCATGCAGGCGGAAGTCATTCAACGGACCCAATACGAGGAGCTGTGACCAAATGGACACCGGAGCACTTGAGCGACTGCGCGAAAAAATTCTCGCCTCCGACAACCGGGCCTGCTTCATTGAGCGCGAAACCCTGCTGCGCGACCATGCGGAGCAGACTCTCGCTCTGCCGGAGGAGGAACGCTACCTGTTCGAATTCGAGCTCCTGCTCGGCCGCCTTTCGACCCCGGTCGATCCCGACGACCGCTTCGCGGGGCGCATGGCCGAAGCGCGCTGGCCGTATCCGGAGCCGTTCACCCGGATTCCGGGCGGCATCGGCAGCGAAGGGCACATCACGCTGCCGATGCCGGAAATCCTGGCGAAAGGGCTCGACGGCATCGCGGCCGAAGTCTCCGCCGGCGCCGCCCGGATCGACACGCCCGAAGCGCGTTTTTTCGAACGGAACGCGCTCGGCTGCATCGCGGCGATCCGCGCCTTCTGCAACCGGTACGCCGACGCGGCCGAAGCCGCGGGCAAGCCGGAGGCCGCAGCCGCGCTGCGGCAGGTCCCGTGCGGTCCGGCATACGATCTCTTTTCGGCGCTGCAATCCGTCTGGATCATGCAGTTCATCACCAGCACGGTCTGCGGCGCGCGCGATTTCGCGCCGGGGCGGATCGACCGTTACCTGCTGCACTTTTTCCGGGCGGAGCCGGACCGCGGCCGGGCGCTCGAACTCCTCGCTTTCTTTCTCGTCAAATTCAACGAAATCACAGGCACGGCGACCGACAACTTTGAACAGAAACCGATTCCGTGCACGTCGAGCAAGCAGTACCTGACGCTCGGCGGACGCAACGCCGCCGGAGAGTGGGAATTCAACGCGCTCACCGCCCTTTTCGTCGAGGCCGCGGAGCTCGTCCGGCTGCCGCAGCCGACGCTGAACTTCCGCATCGGGCCCGGCATGCCGGAAGAGGCGTGGCAGCTCGCCGGGCGCGCGGCGCACGGTCTCGACGCGCAATGCAACTTCTTCAACGACCTGCTGATCGTCAACAAGCTGCTGGGCTCCGGCATTCTCCCGGAAGATGCCTGGAACTACGCCTTCACGGCCTGCAACCGGGTCGACCTGCCGGGCAGGCTCTACAACATCATGCGCCGCATCGACGTCTTCGACAACAGTTTCGAATACTTCCGCGAAGCGCTGTTCTCCGCCGCAGAGCAGGACGGAACGCCGCCCGTCGAAACGACGCTCGACGAGCTGCGCCGCATCGCGGAAGAAAGGATGCTCGCCGACATCCGCGAAAACCGGGTCGCCGTTTACAGCGAGCGCTTCACCTTCCGGTTCGAATCTCTCTTTTTCGCCAGCTGCATTCAAAGCTGCCGCGACATCTGCCGCATGGGGGCGGAGAATTACCGCTGGATGCACAGGATGTTCTCCGGCATCGCAAACATGGCCGACAGCCTCGCGGCCGTCGAACGGCTGGTCGTCAGGGAGAAGCGCCTGACCTTCCGGGAGTTCGCGGAGCTGCTCGAGGCCGATTTCTCCGGCGCGGAAGTGCTGCGCGAAGAGATCGTGAACCGCTTTCCGAAGTACGGCAACGGCGAGCCCGGCGTCGACGCGCTTGCGGCCGCGGCAGCCGATGCGCTCATCGACGCGGCCGAATCGGCCGGGCGCAAAACCGGTTTCCTCATGATGCCGTCGATCTATTCGCTGACCCTCCACGCCCGGTTCGGCTCGACCGTCGGCGCCACGCCGGACGGGCGGCATGCCGGGGAACCGGTCAGTGAAAACCAGTCTCCCGAACACGGCGCGGACCGCGAAAGCCCGACCGCGCTTTTTGCGAGCGTCTCCCGGCTGCCGCTCCACCGCTGCATCTGCGGCGGGCTGAACCTGAAGCTCGGCTGCCGCCCGTCGGCGGACCGCTTCGCGGCGATGCTCCGCAGCTTTTTCGAGCTGGGGGGGCTCCATATCGGTTTCACCGTCGTGAACCGGCGGACGCTCGAAGCGGCCAGGCGGAACCCGGAGGAGTACCGGACGCTGCTGATCCGCAAGACCGGCTTCTCCGAATTTTTCACCTCCCTCTCTCCCGCCGAGCAGCAGGAGATCATCGACCGGACCGAATATTGAAAGGGAAATCCACCATGAACCGCAAAGCGGAAATCCTCTACCGGCTCGGCGAACCGCTCGCGGCCGGGATGTTCGAGCACGAAAACAGCTCCGTCGTCGAACGCTTCGGCCTCGGGCTGCGGCGCTACTTCGAGCACGCCGCGCCGCCGCCGGAATCCGGACGCCTCTATCCGGCCCCGGAACACGATATCTGGAACCTCGCCGGGAGGTTCGTCCGCTTCCACTACTCGTTCAGCCTCGGCTGCGACGGCGACGGGTTGCGGCGGCTCGGCCGGGAACGGCTGGCCGACCCCTTCGAGCGCAATTTGCTCGACCGGGTCATCGACGAGCTCGATTATTTCCGTTCCGACCTGATTCCGCCGCGTTACCGGATCGGCGGCAACGGCTGGACCCACTGCGTGCTGAACTACCGCCGCATCCTGGGCGAAGGGCTCGGCGGCTACCGCAAACGGGTCAACGCCATGCCGCCCTCGCCGCTGCGGAGGGCGCTCTCCGACACGCTGGCCGGAATCACGGACTTCCTGCGCCGCGCTCCCGGCGACATCGCAGCCTGCGCGGAGCATCCGGCACGGGATTTCCGCAACGCAATGCGGAGCTTCAACTTCTTTTTCGCGCTCGACTGCTACGACTCCGCCGGAAGGTTCGACGACTATATGGGCGAATTCTACAACGGGGAGCCCGATGCGCAAATGTGGCTCGAAGAACTCTACCGCGCCGTGGATCTGCACGACGGCTGGCACTTCCTGCATACCGCGAAACACCCGGCATTCACCCGGCTCTGCCTGCGCGCCCAGAAGCTGCGCCGCCCGAACTCCGGGCTGCTGGCCGGGCCGGAGACGCCGCCGGAGATCTGGGAGGAACTCTTCGACGTCTGGGGCCGCGGCGTCCCCTGCCCCTCCGTCTACAACGAAGCGGCCTACCGGAGCGGCATCCGGCACGGCTCCGACGCGAAAGGTGCCGACCGCGACCGCTTCGCATTCGGCGGCTGCACCGAACTCATGTTCGAAGGATGCTCGAACATCGGCTCGACCGAGGGCGGACTCAATCTGCTCGATATCCTGAACAACAGCACACCCTCCCGCTTCCGCGCCGACATCCGGCTCCGCATGGAGGAGTTCGCTTCGGCGGTCAGAGCCAACAGCGAATTCGCGGCGCAATACCGCCCCCAGCTCATCCGCACGCTCTTCGTGGACGACTGCATCGACCGGAACCGCGAATTCAACGCCGGCGGCGCGCGTTATTACGGCAGCATCGTGAATGTCGCGGGACTCACCGACGCAGCCAACAGCCTCGCGGCCATGCGCGGCATTCCGGAGAAATTCGGCAACGACTCCCCGGAGGTCGACGAGATCGCCCGGAAGCTTGCACACCATGTTTTTTCACTGATCCGCCGGTATCCGATGCGGCAGGGCGGGCCGGCCTATCCGGCGGTCATCCTGCTGACCGGCTACGCCTGGCACGGCTCTTACGTCGATGCGTCGGCCGACGGACGTCCGGCCGGGGCGCCGGTCGTCGATTCGGCCGGAGCCGTCGCCGGGACCGACCGCAACGGCCCGACCGCGCTGCTGAACTCGGTCGCCAAGCTGCCGTCCCGGCTCGGAATCGGCACGCTCGTGCTGAACGTGCGGCTGCACCGCAGCCTGGCCGCCTCCCGCACGAAGCGGAAACTGCTCAAGGCGCTGCTGCGCGGCTTCTTCGAGCAGGGCGGCCTCCAGCTCCAGCCGACGCTGATCGATCAGGAGACGCTGAAAAAGGCGTATGAAAACCCGGCGGCGCACCCGGAACTCATCGTCCGGATCGGCGGATACAGCGAATACTACAACCGCCTCTCCCGGGAATTGCAGTTCGAAGTCTTGAAAAGAACGGAACACATGATATAGTAGCAGCAACAAGGAGGCTCCATTATGAAACCATTCGTCAACTTCATCCCGACCAAACTCTACTTCGGCGCCGGGCAGCTCGGCATGCTCGGAACCATCCCGCTGCCGGGAAAAAAGGCGCTGATCGTCATCACCTCCGGCAGATCGATGCGCAGCTCCGGAACGCTCGACCGGGTCGAAAAGCTCCTCGCGCACAACAACGTCGGCTGCGCCGTCTACGACAAGGTCCAGGCCAACCCGACCAAAGAGCAGGTCATGGAGGGCGCCGCCTTCGCCAGGCGGGAGGAGTGCGACTTCGTGCTCGGGCTCGGCGGCGGCAGCCCGATCGACGCCTCCAAGGCGATCGCGGTCATGGCCGCGAATCCGGGAGACTACTGGGATTATGTTTCGGGCGGCACCGGCAGGGCGCAGCCGATTCCGAATCCGCCGCTGCCGATCGTCGCCGTAACCACGACCGCCGGAACCGGCACCGAAGCCGACCCGTGGACCGTCGTCACCAACGGCAACGAGAAGATCGGCTTCGGCTGCGAGGCCACGTTCCCGAAAATCGCGATCGTCGACCCGGAGCTCATGCTGACCGTTCCGCCGCAGCTGACCGCGTTCCAGGGATTCGACGCGTTCTTCCACGCGGCGGAGTGCTACCTCGCAAACTGCGCGACGCCGGTCAGCGAGCTTTACAGCCTCAAAAGCATCGAGCTGATCTGCAAGTCGCTGCCGACCGCCGTGCGCGACGGTGAAAATCTCGCGGCGCGGACCGACGTGGCGCTGGCCAATACGCTCTCCGGCATGGCGGAATCGACCTCGTGCTGCACATCGGAGCACTCGCTTGCGCACGCGATCGGCGGCTTCCACCCGAATGTACCGCACGGCGCGGCGCTGATCATGATCTCGAAGGCGTGGTTCAAGTTCTACGCGCTGCGTGCGCCGAAGCAGTTCGCCGCGCTCGCGAAAGCGGCCGGGCAGAGCGATTTCCTCGGCGCGCTCGACAAGCTCCAGCGCGACTGCGGCGTCGACCGGCTCAAGATGTCCGATTACGGCATCGGGCGCGAAGAGCTCCCGGCCATCAACGAGAACGCCTGGGAGACGATGGGCGGCCTCTTCGACCTCGACCGCATCAAGATGAACAAAGCTGAATCGCTCGCCATTCTCGAGGAGTCCTACCGTTGACCGGCATTGTTTTCGACATCAAGAAATTCGCGATCAACGACGGCCCCGGCATCCGGACGGCGGTCTTCCTGAAAGGCTGTCCGCTCCGGTGCCTCTGGTGCCACAACCCGGAGTCGCAGCGGATCGAGCCGGAGCTTTCGTTCCTGCCCGACAAATGCATCGGCTGCGGCTTCTGCGCTTCGGCCTGCCCGAACGGCTGCTTCGACGGCGGCGCGTTCGACCGGACGCGATGCCGTTCCTGCGGCAAATGCACGGAAAAGTGCTACGCCGGAGCGCGTGAACTCATCGGCCGGACCGCCGAAGTCGGCGAAATCATGGCCGAAGTGCTGAAAGACCGGATTTTCTATGAAAATTCCGGCGGCGGCATGACCGTCTCCGGCGGCGAGCCGCTCTTCCAGCCGGAGTTCACGGCGGCGCTCCTGGCGGCGGCAAAACGCGAAAAGCTCCATACCTGCCTCGATACCTGCGGCTTTGCGGCCTGGGAGAAAATCGCCGCGCTGCTGCCGGATACGGACCTCTTTCTCTACGACCTCAAAGAGACCGACCCGGAGAAGCATATGAAGTATACGCGCGTGCCGCTCGCCCCGGTCCTCGAAAACCTTGCGCGCATCGACGCGGCGGGAGGAGAAGTGATCCTGCGCTGTCCGCTTATCCCGGGCCTGAACGACCGGGATGGCCATGCCGACGGCATCGCGGAAATCGCAAACCGTCTCACGCATCTGCGTGAGATCAACCTCATGCCCTACCATCCGCTCGGGGAATCGAAACTCGCGCGGCTCGGCCGGAAACCCGGTCTCGGCGGCGAATTCGCTTCGCAGGGGGAACTCGAACCGTTCCGGCGGCGAATCGAAAAGGCGTGCCGGGTGCCGGTCTCCTTTTCATGACGCCTCAGCAGCAATAAAGGGCTTCAACATCCGCCGCGGCCGTTGACGACAGGAATGCCGGGGACGGGGCGTCACGCATCCGGCGCAGTCAACCGTTCGAGCCGGGACAGCCGGGCCAGCGCTTCGTCGCGGCAGCTCCCGCACATGTCGGGGGCGGGAGCGAGCGAACCGCAGACCCGCGGACGCTCCGGCTTCCCGAAAAGCCGGCAGCGGAACTCCGCGTCGAGATTCACGCACGGAACCCCCGCCGGCTTTCCGTCCGGCATACCCGGGATCGGCGACGAAATCGACGGCGCGATGCAGCACGCTCCGCAGCCGGGACGACAGTGAAACAGCGTATTTTCATTTTCCATGCCGCATACTATACCGGTACGGGATGAAAAATGCAAGTCAGCCGCCGGCCGCCGGCGCGGCGCAAAGCGTTTGCCCCGATATCCGCTATTTGTTCCGGAAGCACTCCAGCAGCGCCGGGTGCAGCCGGCTGTTGGTCGCCGCCAGTCCGTTCTCCGGCCACGCAGCTCCGCCGGAGGTATCGGTAACCCTTCCACCGGCCTCCGCGAGAATCAGCGCTCCGGCCGCAATGTCGTAGAGCTGCAGCGCAAACTCCCAGTAGCCGTCGAAGCGCCCCGCCGCCACATTGCACAAGTCGAGCGCGGCGGAACCGCAGCGCCGGATGTCCCGCACCGACCGCGTGATTTCCGGCAGAAATTCGAAGTTGTCCGGCCGCATCCGGGCCCGGACGCATCCGAAGCCCGTCGCCAGCAGCGCATTCCGCAGTTCTCCGCACTCCGAAACCCGGATCGGCCTGCCGTTCAGGCGCGCTCCCGCCCCGGCCTCCGCCGTAAACAGCTCCCGCAGCATCGGCGCGTAAACCGCCCCCGCAACCATGCGCCCGCGATGCCGCAGCGCGATCGAGACGGAGTAATAGGGGAAGCCGTGCACGAAGCTCGTCGTCCCGTCGATCGGGTCGATGATCCAGCAATGTTCCGCCGTGTCGCCGGAGCTGCCGGTCTCTTCGCCGAACAGTCCGTGGCCGGGATAACGGCCGCGGATCTCCGCACTGATGAACTCTTCCACCCGCCGATCGACCGCGGTGACCAGATCGGCGGAGCTCGCCTTGCAGCGGATATCCTCCGCCGCAAGCGAACGCCTGCCCTCCTCGGCCAGATTTCCGGCCGCGACAGCCAGTTGCCCGATGAAGTCGATCATGGTCAGCGCCCGTAGAAAATACGGATGTTGCGCACGCTCACGGAAATCTCGTCCTCAAGCGCATTCACCCCGAGCCGCAGTTTCCGGATGCCGCCCGCGTCAAGTCCGGGCGGAAACGCGATGAAATGCTCGCGGAACTCCCCGCCCGGCGCATCGCTCTTCAGATAGACGTCCTTCCCCTTCTCCGGCACGGCCATCAGCAGCATCTGAAGCACGGCGGAAGGCTTGGAGACCTTCGCCTCGAAACCGATTCCGATCGCCCCTTCGAGCGACTCCTGCGGCAGTTGCAGCGTATATTCCGGGTAGCTCCAGCGGTTCGCGCCGGTCGGGAATTTCGTCTCAAAACGGATCGCGCGGTCATTTTCATCGTAGCGGATCTCCATCGTTCCGGCGGCGTTCCTGCGCCAGTTCTCCGGATCGAGCATCTGCGGCATTTCGACCTTTCGGCCCGAACTGTTCATCTCAGCCAGGCTCTGCAGCGGAATCACCAGCGGCGTCGCCCGGCGGCCATCGAAAACACCGTCGGCCCGCAGCTCGCCCTTGAACTCGCCGTCCAGTTCCGGGGTGAAGGCAAGTTCCAGCTCGGTCCGGCCGAACGGAGGCAGCACGACGCTCTCCGGCAGTCCGGCGCAAGCTCCGCCGGAAACGGCTACCCTCCCCCGCTTCGCCCGGTCCGACAGATTCCAGACCTGAAGTCTGAGCCGGGCGCCTGCCTTCTTCACATCCGCACAATCCCGGCCGACGAAAAGCCGGAAGTCGTCCGACAGCTCCGTGCGGAAGACGACCGTCTTGTCGATGCCTTCCGTCTCCGCCGGACGCACAGCCGCTGCCGGAAATCGAAACGGAATATCCGCCTTGAGATGGTCCACCCCGGTCAGGAACTGCGGATAACGGGTCACGACCACCCGGGCCGGGTCCACGGCGAACGGCGTGCCGAACAGATCGACGCCCGCCGGATTCCCGCCCGGCGGCAAGGCGAACGTCTGCTCGCCAAGACCGGTAACCGTCAGGTTCGGACGCGGCTTTTCGGTATCGAGCTCGGAACGGCTCCAGCAGACCAGCGTCTTGCCGCCGTCCCGGCGCCGGTAGAGGAAGCCGCGGAGTTTCTCCCCGAGCCTGACCTCCCCCTCCGGCACGGCGCCGCCGAGCTGGTCCACCAGCGTCGCGAAGGCGGCATAACCGGGCTTCACCGAAAAATCACGCCGCATGAGTCCCCAGTCCTTATTGCCGCCCGACTCGTTATAAGGCGGCAGCACGAAAAAAAAATCGCGGGAGACGCCGAGAAACTGCATGATGACCATCATCTTCGGCAGATATTCCGCAATCAGCATCTCCTGTTCGGGAGAGTGCGCCTTCAGCCCGGGAAGCAGACCGTCGGCCCGGCCCGCCCCTTCCATATTCGAACCGTTCTCGGTGAACCAGATCGGCCGGTCCGCAGCCCCGAAACGCTCCAGATGGCTCCGGATGCTCCGCAGCGCGGCGGGGAACTCCGAAATCGGCCGGTAGGTGTGGACGCTGAAAATATCGAAATACTCCCCCGCCCCGTTTTTCATCACGACGTCGGCGTACGGCAGAATCGGCGTGATCGCGTAACCGCCGATTGCGACCGGCAGTTCCGGGTCGGCGGCCTTGAAGCCGAGATAAGCCGCCTTCAGCGCCGCCGCGTAATCCCAGGCCGCCTCGACGGCAAAGCCGATGTCCTGTTCGTTCCAGAACTCCCAGGCGGTCATCTGCCCCCGGAAGGTCTCCGCCGCTTTTTTCGCAAAACGGTAGGTGCCGAACAGATCGACGGGCAGCTTTCCGTCTTTGCGCCTCACCCACTCCGGCGCATGGTGATACATGCCGAGGACCTTCACGCCGCGTTCCGAAAGAAGCTTCGCGTTCGTCCCGTACTGCAGCCAGTCGTACCGGCCGGGAACGGCTTCGACCTCGGCCCAGTTCAGGCGTTCGCGCACCATCTGAAGCCCGGCGCGCCGCGCGACCTCCGAAACGACCTCGTACGGATTCTCCGGCTGACGCGGATTCCCCGCGTCGGGACGCGCAAGCCAGCTCTGTGCGGAGTCCATCGCAAAATAGAGTTCACCCTCCGGCGCGCGGCCGGCCGGATCGGAGACGACGGCGAAGCTGCGGAATCCGGCAAGTCCCGGCAGTTCGAGCTTGTAATATCCGTTCGGCAGGGCGTCGAGCACAAGCTCCCGCTCCTCCCCCTGCGGCCAGTCGCCGCGGCGGAGGAGCTCATCCTTCCAGTTGCGCAGCACCCACCCGCCGGCCGAAACGGCGGAGGAACTCAGCCGGAACTTCAGCGCCTCCCCCTGCACGAACACCGTTCCCGGCGCCGCAGCGGAAACGGCCGCCGAGGCCGCATCGGGCTCCGGCGCCGCGGAGACGGCGGCAACTGCCGTCAGACAGCAGAAAAAAGTCAGGATACTCCGTTTCATGTTCCCTCACAAGCTCTGCAGCGCACCGCCGTGAAAGACCGCCACGGAGAATCCCTTTTCCCTGAGGTCGGCAGTACCCTGTGACGAAACATGCCCGTCGAAGAAGCCCATGTTCAGGCGGTTGTTGTGAACCGGCGCGATATTGCCCGGACAGTTGTTCCACCCCGGCGCGAACTGGCTGATCCCGGTACTTCCGTAGGTGGGGTCGGTGATGACGCCCATCGTGTCGGCATACATGAACGTCTCCGTCGGGCGCTTCATGCGGTTGACCGCATACAGGATATAGTTCGTCCCGGAAACGCCGTAGCCGAAGTCGCCCCATTCATCCTTCTTCCCGTCGTAAAAAGTCGCCAGATCCGGCGCGTTGTAGCGATAGAGGCCGTAGGTTGTAAAACCGTTGAAGCCGGCGGTCTTCTGCGGAATGCCCGGACAGTTGAACACCTTGCTCCGGACCGCGTATCCGTTCTCGATCAGCACCGTCGCCCACGGGCGTTCGCCGCCGGTGGCCGGGGCCCGGAAAATCACGGTCTGCCGGTTGTCGTCCGCATAGAACAGCGAGGCTTTGTAAATCTGGCTGATCCGGCCGATGCAGTTTGCGGCGCGCCCTTTTTCCCGCGCCTGGTTCAAAGCCGGCAGCAGCATCGAGGCGAGAATCGCGATAATTGCGATCACAACCAGGAGTTCGATCAGGGTAAAGCGGAGAGTCTTCATCATTTCGTCACCTTTTCCTTCACATTGGGGAGTTGTTTTGCGGGAGCAAACGAATTTCCTTCAAAAAACCGCACGGCAGTCTGGACATCGACCGGCGGCGCATCCGGATTCTGCAGTCGCCAGCCGATCAGCTTGAGCGTCTGCCGCGCCTGGTCCTGCAGCAGAACCGAAAACGCGGTCGGCCGCGGATAATAGTACTCCGACTCCAGACGGTCCCCGAAGGCCAGCACCGAGATATCCTCGGGGACCCGGAGCCCGATCCGGCGGATTCCGGCCGCGACCGCCAGATAGAAGCTCATCGGGCAGACGACGGCGGTGTAGCCGGCCAGCTCCCCGCGCCGTTCCTCGAACGCCCGGCAGATGGCCGGATGCGGCTGTCCGTAGAGCGGAATCTCGAAAGCCATAAGCTCGGTATTGTATTCCACATCCGGATACTTCCGCCGGAAAATCTCCTCGAATCCCTTCATATTCGGGTGAATCGTAACCGGCTTCCCGTCGCGGCGGGTAACCTGATCGACCAGCAGAATCCGGCGGTGGCCGAGCTCGTACAGGCGGTCGCAGGGAATCTCCATCTGCCCGTCCCGCACATAGTAGACCGAATCCCGGCCGATGACCTCCGCACTGCCCTTGTTGACGACGACCGGCTTGGGCGAAGTGAACAGTTTCTCGCACAGAAAAGAGGGCATGCTCGCCATCTCCTGAATCACGGTCAGCACCAGCGCGTCGCAGTTGCCGAGAAGATCATGGATCGAGCGGTCCTCCCAGCTGCGCACGTAGATCACCTTCAGCAGCCAGTTGTTCTCCTCGCACGCCTGCGAATAATGCATGACCGTGTCGAGATTCTCGGGCGCGCCCCACGCCGGCAGCACGAGCCCGAGGATCTTCTGGACCTTCTGCTCCGGAATCTCGCTGCGGACGAAAGTGCCGCTGCCCTTGACCCGCTCGAGCAGCCCTTCCTCCACCAGAGCGCCGACCGCCTTGCGCAGCGTCATGTAGCTGATGCCGAAACGGTCGGCCAGCTCCTGTTCGGGCGGCAGCGTGGTGCCGCGGGCGAAATTGCCGATCCGGATCTCCCGGGCGATCCATTCGCGGGCGTGGTCCGCCTTCGTCAACCGTGATTTTACCATGATATGCCCCTGATGCGTTCGAAATAATTTATAGAACTTTTCTATAATTATAGTACATTTCTATAAAAATGTCAATAGGCATTTCCGATAAATCATCGATTTTTAACAAAAGCCGCTCCGGGCAGGATGCCGGAAAAACAGAAACGGCCGAGGAAATCTCCCCGGCCGCAATCGGCTGGAACAGAAAAACAAGATCAGCCGCGGCACAGCTCCATGCCGTCAAAGGCCAGCTCGAAGCCGGTACCGGCGATCCTTGCCTGCCGGCCGGCCTCGCTCTCCGGCCACAGGGTCCGGGCCAGGTGGTCGAGCACAACCCGCGTGTCGCCGTCGACGATCTTCAGATTCCGCAGCGTCTTCATCAGGTGGGTCACCATATCGAGGTCGGAGTGCTCGAAAATCCGGAAATCCCCGGACTCCGCCATCGTGCAGTCGGTCACGACCCAGTCGAAACGGAGCTGCGAAAACAGCCTGACCGCCGTCTTGAGCATTCCGGCCCCGTCGAGCGCGTACAGCAGATTCCCGGCGGCGCTCTCAAAGCAGAAATGGAACGCCTGTTCGCCCGGAATATTGGTCAGGTGGTTGGCCGGCAGGGCGGTCACGACAAATTCGCCCGCCCGGAACTTCAGACCCGGCGCGAGCGGGTGCGCCGCAACATCCGCATCGTCCGGCAGCATGGCGAGCGCCTCGGGAGACGCATAGACCGCCAGCGGAACCCGTCGTCCGGACGCGAGTTCGGCAACCTGCTCCGGCACGAAATGGTCGTCGTGGGAGTGAGTGACCAGCAGCGTATCGATATCGGAATGCGGAATCCCGAACCGCCGCAGATTCGCCAGCCCGGTCGCCCCGCAGTCGATCAGGATGTGTCCGTTCAAAAGCGAACTCGTGCTGCCCCGCACGCCCTCTTCCCCGAACCGGCTCCAGTCGTAATCGGCGGCGCCGGTTCCCAGCAACTTCAATTTCATCACAGACGGAACACTTTCATTTTCAGACATCTTACCGTTTCCCCGCAGTCCGGAATCCGCCGTTTCCGCGAAACCGGAAGAGAATAACATACACCGCGGACCGGGAAATGCAAACGGCGAAAAAGCGAAAAAGGGCCCGCGCCTCAACCCGGGCGGGCCCTCCGTCTCGCATCTGCGGCAAGGCGGATCAGCAGATCACTTCGATCTCAATGCCGAGCGCATCCGCGACCTTGCGGACGGTTTCGGCATGGTGGCCGATTCCGAGCGCGAAATGATGCGTCGGGCCGGCCGCCGCCCAGCGTTTCAGGAAAGTCCGGACATCCGGCTTGAACTTCCCGTGCGTGTTCGTGTTCCCGGTCGGCGGGATCGGCCCTTCCATCGATTCGCCTTCGGCGACGACGAACTTGAACTTCCCTTCGGCGTTCAGACTGACGCTCAGCATCGTGATCGGGCCGGTCCTGATGTTGAACTCGACCCCGGCCCCGGAACCGGGTTTGCCGTGGTACTTCTTCAGGCTGCGGATGACCGGGCGGCCGTTCGCGATGTTCAGGTGATGCGGCCCGTCGTGGCCGACCAGGACCGTGTCCCGCGCAAAGTCGACCGGGTGGAACTCCGCGAACGAGCCGCCGATCTCAAGCCGGTCGAAGATCAGCATCGCAATGCAGGTCTTGATGTCGAACTCCCCGCACATCGGGAAGCCGGCCGCGGTCAGGAGCGAATTGCCGACGATGAAGTTCGTGACGATCCGCCGCAGCAGCGACCCCGGTTCGGCCTCGTAGTAGTAGGCGAGCCCGTCGAGATGCTTCAAAGCGATGTAGCGCTCGAGCGTCACGGCCACGACGGCGGCGGTCTCGAGGTCGGCTTCGGTCAGCTTTTCGGTCAGCGGGTCCGAAACCGGGTCCGGCGTGTCGAAAAACGACAGAATCCGCCGTTTCATCTCCGCGACCTCGGCTCCGGCCGGGTCGACCTCGCGGTAGATCGGCAGCAGCTGGTCCGCCTCGCACTGGACGACGTGCGCTCCGAACGCGGCGGTCACCGCCGCCGGATCGGTCTGCATGTCGAGCATCGCCTCAAGCACATGGCCCATATGGCCGAGCCGGGCGCGGCGCAGATCGTGCAGGACATGGGCCACGCGGCACCACTCGGCCAGCTCCGCATCGGCGACCGCGTCGCCCTCAAGCTGCCCGAGCACGACGGCCGGCGCTTTCTTACCCATGCGGACCGCCACGCCGGTGAACTCCGGAACCGAGCAGAAATCGTCGTTGCAGAGCTGCATATACGTGCTCGCATGCTCGTAATCCATGGCCGGCAGCGGCTGGAGCGCGACCAGGACCACGGGAATCTGCATCCGGCGCACGATCATGCCGAACGTCGCGCTCGTCGCGTAGGTCAGCATATCGACGAAAAGCAGATCGAGATCGGCCGCCTCGATCTGCGGCAGCGCCGCCGCGGCCCGTTCGGCGTTGTCCACCATGCCGAAGTCGAAGAGCTCGACCGAGTGGGCCGACAGCTTCCGCTTCAGGATCTCCTTTTTGGCGAGCAGATCATCCAGCAGCCCCGGGAACTGCTCCCAGTAGGTGTCGAGCCCGACTCCGAAAATGCCGACCCGGGCGGTGAGCGGTTTGCGTCTTGCGATATTCATGTTCAGTTCTCCTCTCCCCAGGAAATCAGGAGATCGCCCGAGATGTTTTCCAGAATGTATTTCGGCCCGAAGCCGTCGTATTCGAGTTTCGACTCAAAGAGCGAAGGCTCCAGCAGCGTCCGTTTCGCATCATCGTATCTGCCGCACGTGAAGCGGACCGATTCGACATGTTCCGCCTCCGGCCGGAAGACCACCCGCGCACCGTCGAGCCCGTCCAGCAGAATCCGCCGCCTGACGCCCGGCATCAGCGAAATCTGCTCCCGGCACGACACCCTGCCGTGTTTCATGCCGAGGAATACGCGGCACTCGCGG
>ERZ1034952.402-NODE-402-length-40554-cov-13.872639_pt1 | contig 40554 bp, 24 predicted proteins | sample MGYA00520625_ERZ1034952 | MGnify/ENA primary metagenome ERZ1034952 (study PRJEB33766, sample SAMN09781773) | gut metagenome | biome: gut microbiome | host: Homo sapiens | place: Madagascar | study: EMG produced TPA metagenomics assembly of the PRJNA485056 data... | reverse complement strand
GAGTATGACGGCAGCCACCTGAATTTCGTGGGAATCAATCCGGAGATCACGCTGAGGCCGCATCAGGTCAATGCCATTGCCCATATCCTCTACGGCGGTAACACCTTGCTTGCCCATGTAGTGGGGGCCGGGAAAACGTTCGAGATGGTAGCGGCTGCGCAGGAGAGCAAACGGCTGGGATTGTGTCAAAAAAGCCTGTTCGTGGTTCCCAATCATCTGACGGAGCAATGGGCGAGCGAATACCTCCAGCTCTATCCCTCTGCTAATATTCTTGTGGCCACCAAGAAGGACTTCGAGACCAAGAACCGCAAGAAGTTCTGCGGGCGCATTGCCACCGGCGACTACGATGCGGTCATCATTGGGCACAGCCAATTTGAAAAGATTCCCATGTCCCTGGAACGACAGCGTGCCATCCTGCAGCAACAGCTGGATGAAGTGCTGGACGGTATTTCTGAATTGAAGAAAAACCGTGGGGATAATTTCTCCATCAAGCAGCTGGAGCGAACCAAGAAAACGGTCAAGCAGAAGCTGGACAAGCTCAACGATCAGTCCCGCAAGGATGATGTTGTGACCTTTGAAGAGCTGGGCGTTGACCGTATCTTCATCGATGAGGCGCATTACTATAAAAACCTCGCCGCATTTACAAAAATGCGGAATGTGGGCGGCATCAGCCAAACCGAGGCGATGAAGTCCAGCGACCTGTATATGAAGTGCCGCTATTTGGACGAATTGACCGGCGGCAGAGGCGTTGTGTTCGCCACCGGAACCCCCATCTCCAACAGCATGGTGGAGATGTACACCATGCAGAAGTATCTCCAGTACGGAGCGCTGCGCAGAAACGACCTCCTCCACTTTGATGCTTGGGCATCCACCTTTGGCGAGACGGTGACCGCCATTGAGCTCTCCCCGGAGGGCACGGGCTACCGCGCCAAAACGAGATTTGCAAAATTCTACAATCTGCCGGAGCTCATGGCGATGTTCAAGGAGACCGCAGATATTCAGACAGCCGATATGCTCAAACTCCCTGTGCCGGAGGCCCATTACCACAGCGTTGTCTTAAAACCATCGGAAACGCAAAAGGAAATGGTGGCCTCTCTTTCAGAACGAGCCGAGCGTGTCCGCAATAAGATGGTGGATTCCAGCGTGGACAACATGCTCCTCATCACCAATGACGGCAGAAAGCTCGCCTTGGATCAGCGGCTCATGAACGATATGCTCCCCGACAGCGAGACAAGCAAGGTGGGCGCGTGTGCGGAGAATGTTTTTGATATTTGGCAGCGCACCGCCGACCGGAAATCGACACAGATGGTATTCTGCGACTTGTCTACGCCCCACGGCGACGGCAAGTTCAATGTGTACGATGATCTCCGAAACAAGCTGATTGCCAAGGGCGTTCCGGCAGAGGAAATCGCCTATATCCATACGGCAAACTCCGAGGCGCAAAAGAAAGAGCTGTTTGGCAAGGTGCGCTCCGGTCAGGTGCGTGTGCTCATCGGTTCCACGCAGAAAATGGGAGCCGGAACCAATGTGCAGACGAAGCTCGCGGCACTCCATCATTTGGATTGTCCCTGGCGACCGTCTGACCTGCAGCAGCGGGAAGGGCGAATCATCCGCCAGGGCAACGAAAACAAGGAGGTCGATATTTACACCTATGTCACGGAGAACACCTTCGACAGTTACCTGTATCAGCTGGTGGAATCCAAGCAGAAGTTTATTGGCCAGATCATGACCAGCAAATCCCCGGTGCGCTCTGCGGAGGACATTGACGAAACCGCTCTGAGCTATGCAGAAATCAAGGCGTTGTGCGCCGGCGATCCCCACATCAAGGAGAAGATGGATCTGGACATTGATGTGTCTCGCCTGAAGCTGCTCAAGGCCAACCATCTGAGCCAGCGCTATTCGCTGGAGGACCAAATTCTGAAGGAGTTTCCCCAGAAAATCCGGTCGTTAGAGCAGCGCATTGAGGGCTATCAGGCGGATATTGGCCAGCGCAAAAGAAATACCGAGCCCAACGAGGACGGCTTCTCTCCGATGATTATGCCGGGCGGCACGGTAAGAGAAAAGAAAGCCGCCGGCGATGCCATCCTTGGCCTCTGCAAGTCCATGACAAGCCCCGATCCGATTCCCATCGGTCAGTACCGCGGTTTTGATATGGAGTTGTCCTTCGACACCTTCAGCCGGGAATATAAGATTGCGCTGATCCATCATCTGCGGCATACGGTTACGCTGGGCACGGACATTTTCGGCAACATTCAGCGACTGGATAACACCCTCGGTGCTTTTGAGGAACGAATGGCGGCATGTGCCGAGCAACTGGAGAATACGCGGATTCAGCTTGAAAACGCAAAGGTCGAGGTTCAGAAACCGTTTCCGCAGGAAGCAGAGCTTGCAGCCAAAACCGCCCGCCTGAATGAACTGAACGCGCTTCTCAATCTGGACAAGAAAGAGAATGAGATCGTAGATGGTGAACGAGACGAAGAGGAACCGCAAAGGCCGGCTTCGGGCAGGGAACGCTAATGACAGAATGTTTATAGTCTCTTTTCGGGTAAAGTAAACGGCGGCAAGGATTTCCCCTGCCGCCATTTGTCTGTCAAGCGCAGATTATATTATTCCTACAGCCGATCTGTATCTATTTCGCAAAATCGACCGAATTTCAAAAATGTGAAATTATCAATTGTGAGAAAAACGAGGCGGGGCTTATCATTAGTTTCGATTTGCACATTTGTTGTGTCGGTTTTTTCGGATTACAATGAGGGCAGAAAGTACGGAGGTGACAAAAATGTTTCGTCGAAAAGTAGAGAAGCGAATCGTTGAACTTGCTCCCGGAGAGCTTCGCCTTATGCAGTATGCGCTTATCAGCTTCCGCAACAAGCTACTTGCAGCAGGAAAACCAACGGAGGATGTAAACGAACTAATCATCAAAACAATGAGCCGCAAAGTGTAAATGCTTTGCGGCTCATTGTTTTAAGCGGTATGAATCTGATGGGAAATCAAAAACGCCGGATATAAACTGTGCTTTTCCCTGCACCTTGTTTTTCGAGTTCTCCTCTATTTACCATAGCGCGCAGATTCCGCTCAACGGTTGACGCGCTGATATTGGGACAGAGCTCGATGATCTCGCGCTTTGTAAACTTGCCGATTCTGCTCTCAACCGCTTTTCGGACAGTATCCTCCGAGGAGGGCGATATGATTTCCATTCGGTCTTCAAAATCGCGATATGCGCTGATGATCGTACCAAGCAGGTATTTTATGAAGGGCGTTGGATCGTCCTTCTCTTCGTGCCAGCCGGTTTGAGATAATTCAAGAGCATCGTAATATGCTCCCTTGTTCTTAGCGATCTTTGCTTCAAGAGAGATATACTTTCCGACCTCATATCCGGCGCGGTAGAGAAGCAGCGTGGTCAGCAGCCTTGACATTCTGCCGTTTCCGTCAAGAAACGGATGGATACAGAGAAAGTCGTGGATAAAAACCGATATGAGGATCAAAGGATCCACCTTGCCTTCTCCCATGGCGCGGTTGTACGCGTCGCAGATTTCCTGTACGGCAGGAGGAGTCTCATACGGAGCAAGCGGCGTAAACAGCGTGTATGCTTTTCCGTCTGCGTTCGTTGCACTAATGTAGTTCTGTACATTCTTGAAGCTTCCGCCAAACGCCGAATCCGTATGGCTGAGCATGATTTTGTGGAGCTGAAGAATATAGTTTGGCGTCAGCGGAATATATTCAAAGCTCTCATGAACAACATTCAGCGCGTCACGATAGCCGGCGATTTCGCTTTCATCTCGGTTTCGCGGCGCGGCCTTCTCGCGCATCAGCTGACGAAGACGCGTTTCCGTTGTGCGAATGCCCTCTATTTCGTTGGATGCTTCGGTGCTTTGAATTTTTGCAATTTCGACGAGCCTGTCGAGCTGCTCCGGCTTTTGCCTGAGATATAGGGTCTGCTTGCCTTTGGCCTCATGGATTTGCGAAAGATAGTTTACAACTTCTGTATCCCATAGTTGATCTTTTAATTTCGCATAGTCGAATTGCCGCATTCTCGTCACACCCTTTCTTTTTCGTCAATTATAGTATAGATGACGAGAAATATCAAGGCTCTGATGGTAATATTGGGCCGCTGCTTTTGCGCATGCATTTTCACCAGGGCTTCCCGCCTTATGGATAGTATATCCTTCAATATATGAGGGCAATCAACCACCACAAACGAAGGAGGAATAAAAATGACAAATGAAGAACTGAACACAGCGTTATACCAAAAGGTGTTCGCAGAGCAGGAAAAATTCAGAGGCTGGCTGCTTTCACAGCCGCCCGATGAGATTCTGAACTATTGTTATGAATACACAGTAAGAGAGGACATTGTGCTGGCATTGGAGGAATTTGATTAGTCAAATAAGCAGTGCAGAGCCCTGTTGAAATCCCCCAGCCCACTCGCGGATGTATATGCGGATTTTGAAAAGAGCGAATTCGGCTATATGGATCATGTCCGCAACATTATCGAGAGCCGCGCCAATGCAGTAGTCAGAACCAGTTCGCTGACGGACCTGCATGAAACGAGGTGATACCCTATGAGCTATATCGCAGCGGAGGATATTTTAGAAGCTAAGAAAATGGATCTTTTAACGTTTCTTCGCAATTATGAACCGCAAGAGCTCGTGCATGTGTCGGGGGACACCTATTGCACCAGAGCGCATGATTCTCTGCGAATCAGCAACGGGAAGTGGTGCTGGTTTTCACAGGGTATCGGAGGCAGATCGGCGCTGGATTATCTTATCAAGGTAAAAGGATATTCTTTCATACAGGCAGTAGAAACAATACTCGGTCGGGCGGCAGAAAAGCCGCCCATTTTCTATTGCCCGAGGGAACGAAAAACCACAGAGCTCCTGATGCCGAAGCTGTCCAAGACAACAGACATAGTAGAGCGATATCTGACGAGTCGAGCTGTCCATCCCGTTATTATTCGGCACTGCATCGACAACAAGCTGCTCTTTGAGTCAGCGGACTATCACAATGCAGTGTTTATTGGATATGACACAAGCGGCAAGGCAAGATACGGCGCTCTTCGCGGTACAGTTGGGAACTACAAAGGAGAACTAACCGGGAGCGACAAGCACTTTTCCTTTTCTCTGAATGAAAACCCGGCTACAGATTATGTCCATGTATTTGAGTCTGCCATTGACCTGTTGAGCTTTGCGACGCTGGAGCTTTTGGAAGGGCGCGACTGGAAAGCCGAAACCCTCTTATCTTTAGCCGGTGTGTTTCGGACAAAACGAGACGGGGTTGTTCCGGTTGCGTTGACCCAATTTCTCAATGAGCACCCGTCCATTTATCAAATCCGTCTTCATTTGGATAATGATGCTGTCGGTCGCTGTGCGGCGGAAGGAATTGTCTCCGGTCTGCAAGGCAAATATCAGGTCTTCGACGAGCCGCCCCCCTGCGGAAAAGATGTTAATGATGAACTGCGAACTCGTGTAGGGCAAATGAAGAAACGAAAGGAGCCGGAACGCACATGAATATCGCAATATATCAGGTCAATATGGATCGCGACAATGACAATGTAGCCTTTTTAAACTATGAGAATCTGGAACGCTTTCAGGGGTCCAACATGATTAACAGCAAGATTTATGACAAGGTATTTGAGGGTGAAGTGGGCTGCGGAAGCCTTGAAGAGGTGTATCGGATGTTTAACATCGACCATCCTGACGGGTACCGCGGCAGATCGCTTTCCGTTTCAGACGTGGTTGAGGTTTCAAGCGAGGAAAAGTCTACCTTCTACTTTTGCAATTCTATTGGCTTTAAGGAGATAGACTTTGCCCCGGATATGGCCGAGACATTGAAAAAGAAGAGAATTAATGTAGTGCTGTGCGAACCCGGAAAGCTGGCAAAGACAGCCACCATCGAGGCATCCTTGGAGAGCTATCAGAAAATCGTGGGTGGGTATATCGAGGCTTATTACCCCTTTGAAGAGCCCGTCTGCATCGTATGCAACGAGGAGGGCAAGATTAACGGTCTGCCCCTGAACCGGGCGATCTACGCCGAGCCGGATCGCGGAGAAATGCTGGACATCATTGCCGGGACATTCTTTGTATGCGACTGCAGCGGCGAAGATTTCGGCGGCCTCTCTCCCGAACAGCTCCGGAGCTATACGGAGCTGTTCAAGTACCCGGAACAGTTCTTCCGAGCCGGTAATGACATCAAGGCCGTGCCGTATATCCCAGAGAGAAGTCCGGAGCGCTGAAGCGCGGGGGTCTCGAGGAAAATGCCAGCGGCATTTTCTTAGCAAGCATCGTGCTTTGACGGCACATTGGCTTGTTGGGGTAACCCCAAACCCTTATTGCCAGACGAAAGGAGGCAGCATGGCCAGAAGAAACATCAAAATCGACCTGCGGCTCAATGAGCAGGAAATGGAGCGGCTGCGCCGGGATGTGGCGCGGTCCGGCTGGTCCCGGGAGAAGTATCTCCGTGCGCTGATTGAGCACAGCGTCATAAAAGAGATGCCATCTATGGACCTCGTCGCGGTGCTCCGCAATCTTCAGCAGATCAATAACAACATCAACCAGATTGGGCTCGTCGCCAACGCCAAAGGCTTTATCGACACGGCGGCCTACTGGGAGAACGTTGACTGGCTGAAAAGGACGATCCATGAATTATTGGAGGTGATGTACGGTTCATGGCAGTAACATCCCTGTGGCGTGTCCGCGGCTACATCGGCAAGGTGCTCCTCTATGCCGAGAATCCGGACAAGACCACAAACCCCGAGACGATCCCGTCCGCTGCGGAGACTAACCGCGAAGCGCTGGAGGACGTGATCGCCTACGCCGGCCGCGAGGCCGCGACCAATCGAAGGCAGCTGGTCACCGGCGTAAACTGCACCGCCGGGACGGCCCGCAGCGAAATGATAGCCGTGAAAAAGCGGTTCCGCAAGGAAGACGGGACGATCGCTTATCACGGCTATCAGTCGTTTCGGGAGGGCGAGGTCACACCGGAGCAGGCGCACCGCATCGGCATCCGGCTGGCCGAAGAGCTGTGGGGCGAGCGGTATCAGGTGCTGGTGGCAACGCATGTGGATAAGGAGTCCCACATCCATTCGCATTTCGTTATCAACACGGTCTCCTTCGTGGACGGCAGGAAATTCTACCGCTCCAACGAAGACTACGCCCGGATGCGTGAGGTATCGGACCGGTTATGCCGGGAATACGGTCTCTCGGTCGTTCGCCGCCCAGAGGGCAGACGCGAAAACTACAGCGCATGGTCTGCGGAGAAAAACGGCAAGCCCACCAACCGCAGCCTCATCCGCGCCGATATCGACCGCGCCATCGCGGCTTCCCTGACGACGGCTGAGTTTTTCCAAACGCTGGCGAATATGGGCTACGAGCTGAAGCTCACCACGGAATCCGGTAAGGCGCTGCAGCGCCCCTCTCTGCGGCCGCAGGGCTCAGCGAGGTTCTATCGCTTCGACCGCCTGGGCGCGGAGTATACGCTGGACACCATCGAGAGCCGCATTTTAGAGCGCATCCGTCGTCAGGCGCCTTTTCCGGAGGATGAGCAGCAGCGGTACCGGAAATACCGCGCCGAGCACCCGTCCCACACCAAAGCCAAGGGGATCGCGGCGCTCTATTACTATTACTGTTACGAGCTGCACATTTTTCTCCGCTTTCCGGCTTCTGTGACGAGGCTCTCTGCCGCCATGCGGCAGGACCTGCGGAAGCTGGATCGGCTGGATGAGCAGACCCGGTTTTTGGAGGAAAACCAAATCGAGACTTACGCGGATCTGGACAAGTATCGGGAGTATGCCGACAACGAGATCACCGCGCTGACAGCGGAGCGAACCGGCTTCCGAAACAAGCTGAAACGGACGGCCCGCACCGGAGATGCACTCGCGGTCGAGGAGGTGAAACAGCAGATCGCGGCAGTATCCGGGAAAATTAAGAAATTACAGGAATCTCTGAAAATCTGTGACAGCGTCCGGCAGCGAGCCGAAGACATTCGGGCGCAGCTGGACGCGCTGCAAAACGAACGAAAGGAGCAGGAAGATGAACTATTCGGGAGAAGCGGCGGAACAGGTCGTGAGGATGAGCCTCAACGGCGTGGAAGTCGCAGCTAAAATCAGCGGCAAGGCGGCTGAACGGCTGGCCGTTTTGCTGTATGCCGTTCTGCGGGATCAGAAGAAGACCCGCGGCAAAATCCGGCTTACCAACATGCTGAAAAGCGGCAAGGAGCTGAAGGTATTCGCCGTCCGGGACGGCGAGTTGCGAAAATTCTGCGAGGAGGCCAAGAAGTACGGCGTTCTCTACTGTGTGCTGAAGGATAACAATGCCGCGGACGGCCTGACGGACATCATGGTCCGGGCGGAGGACGCTGGAAAGATCAATCGCATCTTTGAGCGCTTCGGTCTGGCCACGGTGGACATGGCCTCGGTGAAAACGGAGATCCAGCAGTCCCGCGAGGGCAAGGCAAAAGGCGGCGATGACATTTCCACGCCGGAGCGCTCTCAGACAGCAGACGACAAGCTGAATCAGTTCCTGGAAGCGGTGGCTGCCGAGCAGCCCAACCCCACGGCGGAGCAGGCGGAAAATGCAAACCCTACCACGGCCCGGACGGCGAAGTCCCGTCTGTCCGAGCGTTCCTCCGGGAGCAGAGACTTCCGCGGCGGCGTGGACGGCTCTGAGCGAAATCACCGTCCTTCTGTGCGGGAAGAACTGCGGGAGATCCGTCGCGAGCAGGGACAGAAACCGCCGGAGACCGAGCGGGAGAATGTGCACTTTCCCATTCGTGTTAAGAAGAAGGACGACAAGGAGGTGTCCCTGTGATGGCCGAAGACAAGATAGTCGTGACGCTGGACAGCTTTGAGCAGCGGCTGATGGTCAGTGCCCTTACGGACTTCCGCAATGACCTGATCCGCGAAGAGCGGCCCACGGAGGATGTGGACGGTCTGCTCCTGAAGGTCATTGACGCTGCGCCTCAAAAGGAGCGAAAGAAAGCAGACCGTGCGGCACGATAAATTCTCCCAACAGAATATTCTCCTGTACTGCCTCGGCACGATCCCCGTCGTGTGGCTGGCGCTGCGGATTGCGCCGTTCATGGAGGATGGTCTCCCCGGGCTGATCCGAAACTTTGGGGCGGCGATGAGCCGCCCGTTCCACATCACGCTCTGCGGAAACAGCTTGAAAACGATCCTCGTTTTGCTGCTGTGCTACGGACTTGCCATCGGAATATACCTCTCCACCCAGCGCAATTACCGGCGGCGGGAAGAACACGGCTCCGCCCAATGGGGCTCTCCCGTGCAGGTGAACAGAAAGTACGCAGACAAAGTCCCAACGCGAAACAAGATCCTCACGCAGAATGTCTCCGTCGGGCTGGACGGACGCAAACACCGGCGCAATTTGAATGCGTTGGTCTGCGGCGGCTCCGGCGCCGGAAAAACAAGGTTTTTCGCCAAACCAAACTTGTGTCAGGCAAATTCCAGCTATGTTGTGCTTGACCCGAAGGGTGAGCTTCTGCGTGATACCGGAAACCTTCTCTCGGCCAAGGGGTACGACATTAAGGTGCTGGATCTCATCAATATGGAGAAGAGCCATTGCTACAACCCGTTTGTGTATCTGCGCAGCGATAACGATATTCAGCGTCTGGTGACAAACCTCTTTAAGAACACCACACCGAAAGGCTCGCAGAGCCAGGACCCGTTCTGGGATCAGGCGGCGACCATGCTTCTATTGGCGCTCATCTTCTACCTGCACTACGAGGCCCCGCCGGAGGAGCAGAACTTCCCGATGGTCATGGAGATGATCCGCGCCGGGGAAGTCCGGGAGGACGACGAGACATACAAGTCCGCGCTGGATATCCTCTTTGAACGGCTGGAAATGCGGAATCCGGAGCATATCGCCTTGAAGTATTACCGGAGCTATCACTCCGGCAGCGGCAAAACCCTGAAATCCATCCAGATTACCCTGATCTCCCGCTTGGAAAAGTTCAATCTGGAGAGTCTTGCCAGCATCACACAGAACGATGAACTGGAGCTGTGGAGTATCGGCGAGAAGAAAACGGCAGTCTTTGCCATAATCCCGGACAATGACAGCTCCTTCAGCTTCCTCGTGGGAATGCTTTATACTCAGCTGTTCCAGCAGCTCTATTATCAGGCGGACGTTATCCATGGCGGCCGGCTGCCGGTACACGTCCATTTCTTGATGGACGAGTTTGCAAACGTCGCTCTGCCGGATGAATTTGACAAGCTTCTCTCCACCATGCGCTCCCGGGAAATCTCGGTCTCAATCATCATCCAGAATCTGGCGCAATTAAAGGCGCTGTTTGAAAAGCAATGGGAGTCAATCGTCGGCAACTGCGACGAATTTCTTTATCTCGGCGGAAATGAGCAGTCCACACATGAGTATGTGTCCAAGCTGCTCGGGAAAGAAACAATCGATACCAACTCATACGGACAATCCAAAGGCCGGAACGGCAGCTACTCCACCAACTGGCAGCTGGCAGGCCGTGAGCTGATGACGCCGGACGAGGTGCGCATGCTGGATAACCGGTATGCGCTTCTTTTTATCCGTGGCGAGCGGCCGGTGGAGGATCTCAAGTTCGATATCCTGAAGCATCCGAACATTGCGCTTACCACGGACGGCGGGGCCGAGCCCTACCGGCACGGCGAAGACAGCATCAGCATTGCGGCCCTGTCCATTGACGAGGGCCTGCTGAAAAAGGCCGGTGCAGAACCGGTCAGCGAGGACGAGTACCTCTTCTTCTGCGAAGAAGAGCTCGAAGAATTACTGCAAAAGAAAATGGAGGAAAAACAGCATGAACAAGAAAACCAAGAACAAGATTGAGACCCCGAACGCAGCCAAGAAGGGCTTTCGTGCCTACTGTGCTGTAGTCATCACAATAGCGCTGATTGCGGTGCTGTCCGCCGCTGCATTTGCTGCCGATGACCCCATTGCCGTGGTCAACAATCTCTCGGACTTCATCTTTGGCCTGATCCGCGCGGTGGGGCTGATTATTCTGGGCTGGGGCGTTGTGCAGGTCGGCATGTCCTTCCAGAGCCACGACCCGAGCCAGCGCTCCAACGGTTTCCTGACGCTGGCAGGCGGCATTGTGATTACCTTCACCAAGGAAATCCTTGACCTGATCGTCGGCTGACCCGTTATCTGAAAATACAGGGCGGCTTTCCAATAAGAAGCCGCCCCAGAAGGAGGTGCAAGTATGTCGGATAACTGGGTCGTACAAAATCTCGAAAATGCTCTGGAGACATGGAACGAGAAGCTGGCGGAAATCTGGCAGCTCCTCACGCAGTCGCCGGAGGAATTTAAAGGCGGCGCAATCTGGAATGTGATCGTCGGCATCCACGGCGCGGTGCAGGCCATCGGGCTGGCGCTGCTGGTGTTGTTCTTCGTCGTGGGCGTGATGAAAACCTGCGGCTCCTTTGCTGAGACCCGGCGTCCGGAAACCGCGCTGAAGCTCTTCATCCGGTTCGCTCTGGCCAAAGGCGCTGTTACCTACGGACTGGAGCTGATGATAGCGCTCTTTCGCATCGTGCAGGGCGCGATTTCCACGATTATGGACTCCGCCGGTCTAGGCGCTGCGCAGGAAACGGTTCTGCCGCCGGAGATCATAACCGCTGTGGAAGACTGCGGCTTCTTTGAGAGTATCCCCCTGTGGGCGGTGACGCTGATCGGTGGGCTGTTCATTACGGTACTCTCTTTCGTGATGATCATGACGGTATACGGGCGCTTTTGCAAACTGTATCTCTATTCGGCCATTGCGCCCATTCCGCTCTCGTCCTTTGCCGGGGAGCCGAGCCAGAACGTGGGGAGAAGCTTTCTCAAGAGCTACGCTGCCGTGTGTTTGGAAGGCGCGATCATTGTGCTCTCCTGCATCATCTTCTCCCACTTTGCTACGTCGCCGCCCACCGTCAAGACCGACGCCGCAGCCGTAACGATGGTGTGGAGCTATATTGGGGAACTCATCTTCAACATGCTCATCCTGGTCGGCTCTGTGAAGATGTCCGACCGGATCGTACGGGAGATGATGGGGCTGTAATGGCGCAAACCGTTTCTATAATATAGGGAATTTTTTGCCGCATTCCTCGTCAAAAAGTTCCCTATAAACCATTCAACCGTCCCCCACTCGGGAGGCGGTTTTCTTATACCCAAACGAAGGAGGTATCTCTTTGGAAGTCAAGATCAACCGTGAAATCCGAAACTATACGGAATCCATGTTTTTCGGACTGTCCATGCGGCAGTTCGTTTTTTCTTTGCTGGCCGTGGGCGTCGCCGTAGCGCTGTACTTTTTGCTCCGTCCGTATGTGGGGTTCGAAACGCTGAGCTGGATCGTCATTCTGGCTGCAGCTCCGTTCGGTGCGCTGGGCTTCTTCAGCTACCACGGCATGAGCGCCGGGCGGTTTCTCCGGGTATGGTTTCGCTCGGAGATCCTGGAGCCGGCGCACCTACGGGTACAGCCAACCAACCTGTATTACGAGGCGCTGAAAAGCGTCATAGAAGCTCATGAAAGAGAGGTTTATAAACGGCATGATAAAGACCCTCAGTAATCTTCTCCAGCAGGATAAAGAGAAATACCGTGTTCCCCGCCGCGTGCAGGACGTGATCCCCATCCGGCGCATCTGGCCGGACGGCATTTTTCTCGTCGGGAACAAGTACTCCAAAATGTACCGCTTCACGGACATCAACTACCTCGTCGCCAGCCGCGCAGATAAGGAGTCCATGTTTCTCCAGTATTCCGAGCTGCTGAACAGTCTGGATGCCGGGGCTACCGCAAAGATCACAATCAACAACCGCCGCCTGAATCGCGTCAACTTTGAGAAGAACATTCTTATGCCGCTGCGCGGGGATGCGCGGGACATCTACCGCCGGGAATACAACCGGATGCTGCTGGATAAGGCGATGGAGGGCAACGGCATCATTCAGGAGAAGTACATCACCGTCACGGTGCTCAAAAAGGACATAGAAGAGGCTCGTTCCTACTTTGCCCGCACGGGCGCGGATCTCTGCTCCCACTTCGCCGCCCTCGGGGCCAGGTGTACAGAGCTGGATGCCACCGAGCGCCTGCGCGTCCTGCACGATTTCTACCGCGTCGGCGAAGAGGTGGACTTTCACTTTGACGCGAAGGACATGATGCAGAAGGGACACGACTTCCGGGATTACATTTGCCCGGACAGTATAGAAAAGACCTCGGACCGCCTAAAGCTCGGCAAGCGCTTCTGCCGGGTGCTGTATCTCAAGGATTACGCTTCCTATATCAAGGACTGTCTGGTGACGGAGCTGACGGATCTGAGCCGGAACATGATGCTCTCCATCGACATTGTCCCCGTCCCGACCGACGAAGCGGTACGCGAGGTGGAAAACCGTCTGCTGGGTGTGGAGACGAACATTACCAACTGGCAGCGCCGGCAGAACGCTAACAATAACTTTTCCGCCGTGATCCCCTATGACATGGAACTCCAGCGCCGGGAGGCTAAGGAGTTTCTGGACGATCTCACAACTCGCGACCAGCGCATGATGCTGTGCGTCCTCACCATGGTTCTCACCGCGGAAACGCAGGAGCAGCTCGACAGCGACACCGAGACCGTCCTTGCCATTGCCCGCAAGCATATGTGTCAACTCGCCGTGCTGAAGTATCAGCAGTATGACGGGCTTAATACGGTGCTGCCCATCGGAACGCGGCGCATTGACGCCTTCCGGACGCTGACGACGGAGAGCCTTGCTGTGTTCATCCCCTTCAAGGTGCAGGAGATCATGGACAAGGGCGGGATTTACTTCGGCGAGAATGCCATCTCCCACAACCTCATTATGTGCAATAAGGAGACTCTGCTGAACCAGTCGGCGTTTGTCCTCGGCGTTCCCGGCTCGGGCAAATCGTTCTCTGTAAAGGAACTGATCACCTTCCTCATGCTCAACACGGATGACGACATTCTGATCTGCGATCCCGAGGGCGAGTTTGCCCCGCTGGTGGAGGCGATGGGTAACGACATCGGCACCGTCATCCATGTGGCCGCGGGCGGCAAACACCGGCTCAACGCCATGTACATGGTAGAGGGCTATGGCGAAAAGAACTCCATTGTGGATAAGTCACAGTTTATCATGTCGCTGGTTGAGCAGATTGACAAGAGCGGCGTTGGCCCGCAGCACAAATCCATCATTGACCGCTGCACGGCGCAGCTCTATCAGGAGGCAGCAGAAACCGGCATCATCCCAACGCTCTCGGCGCTGCGCGAAAAGCTGCTGGTGCAGCCGGAAGCAAAGGCGCAGGACATTGCGCTTTCGCTGGAGCTCTATACCACCGGCTCTCTGGATATTTTCGGGCACGCGGGGAATGTAGATCTGGATAAGCGTGTGGTGGTATTCAACATCCACGATCTCGGCGAGCAGCTCAAGCCCGCGGGGCTGCTGGTTATTACGGACACAATGCTCAACCGCGTCACGCTCAACTGGCAGCGCGGCCGGCGCACGCATGTCTTCATTGATGAATTCCATGTGGTATTTGAAAATGAGCAGAGCGGCAACTTCTTCGCCTCGGCCTGGCGGCAGTTCCGCAAGCGCAACGCTTTCCCCACCGCCATTACGCAGAACGTGGAGTATCTGCTGGACTCTGTGCAGGCCAGCACGATGGTGTCCAACTCCGAGTTCGTGGTTATGCTCAATCAGGCGGCGAAGGATCGGGAGAAGCTGGCAAAGCTCCTGAACATCTCCAACGAGCAGATGAGCTATGTTACCAACGCGGATGCCGGCTGCGGGCTGATCCGCTATGGCCGGGCGCTGGTTCCGTTCATCAACCGGTTTCCCAGAGACACCGAGCTCTACAAGCTGATGACAACGCGCCCCGGCGAGGGTGTGTTCGGAGTGGGACGCGATGGCTGACATCAAGACACGTGATGCCGTTATAGGGACGATAAAGGCCATAGACAAGTCCGCCGTGGCTGCCGAGCGCATGAAGGATGCTTTTATCCGAACAAAGGACGAGGCGCAGCGCGGCGCTTCTCCTACGGAGGACAGTCCGGAGAAATACGCGGCAAATCAGGTGACCGGCCATGTGGAAACCACTGCTGCTCATACAGCGCGGGAGTTTAACAAGAAGGGACAGAAAGCCGTTCAACAGTCTGCCCGATCCCACACGAGATCTTTCTCTGATAGGCGACCGTCTACATTTATAGAAACGCCCCAGCCGGAAGCGGCTGGGGCGCGGTTCAAACGGGAAGAACACAAGCGCATGTTGCTCCGTACTCAGAGAAGCAGCGGCGAGACAATAAAACCGTCTGTACGGGAAAAGCGGACTCGGTCAATAAAAACCGCCGACCGGGCGGTAAAACCCGTTGAGCGGTCTGTCCGAACGGTCCGGCGGACAGCGCGTACTATTCCTGCCAATCCCGGCGTTACGGTCAAGACGGCAAACGCGTCCGCGCGGCGGGCGAAGGCTGCGGCGAGAAACTCTGTCGAGGTCGTGAAAAAGGCTGCTGCCGCGGCCTCAAAAGCGATCCGGGCAATCCTCGCCGCGACGAAGGCGCTCGTCAACGCGATCCTCGCGGGGAGTTGGATTGCCATCACCATTGTCCTGGTTGTTGTACTGCTCGGCGCTGCCCTCTCGCTCTTCGGAAGCAAAAGCGGACGAACGTCATATGTGCCGGTGAGTGAGGAGGTGGAGGCATATACGCCCATAATCCGCGTGTATGCCAATCAATACGGCATAGGAGAATACGTCGAGCTGATCAAAGCGATCATGATGCAGGAGAGCGGCGGTCAGGGGTTTGATCCCATGCAGGCGTCCGAAAGCGGCTATAACACCCGTTACCCGCAAACGCCCAATGCCATCACCGATCCGGAGTATTCCATCGATGTAGGTGTCCAGACCATTGCGGACAGCTTGCGGCAGGCCGACGTGGAAAGCCCTGTCGATATGGAGAATATTAAGCTGGCTCTGCAGGGCTACAATTTCGGCAACGGGTTTATCCCCTGGGCGCGGGAGAACTACGGTGGATATTCGGCCATTGCGGCGATTGATTTTTCCAATCGTATGGCTGCGCAGCTTGGCTGGAGCGGATACGGCGACAAGCAGTACCCGGCGCATGTGCTGCGCTACTACCCGTTCGGGCGTGCCTTCACCGCAGAGGGCAATCAGGCCATTGTGGAGATAGCGCTGACACAGGTCGGCAATGTAGGCGGCGAGCCTTACTGGAGTTGGTGGGGGCTGAGCGAGCGTGCAGAGTGGTGCGCCATGTTTGTAAGTTGGTGTGCTGATCAGGCTGGGTTGCTCAATACCGGCGCTATTCCAAAGTTTGAGAACTGTGTCTGGGGCGCGAACTGGTTCAAGGATAACGCCGGATGGGCGGACGGCTCTGCCGAGCCGAGCCCCGGCGACATCATCTTTTTCGACTGGGAACCCGACGGAAACCCGGATCATGTGGGAATCGTTGAAAAGTGCGAGGGAGGTTTGGTATACACCATTGAGGGCAACGTTAATGACGACTGCGCCCAGGGACGTTACTATGTAGGCGATGCCTGCATCTTCGGGTATGGCTTGCCGGCATACTAAAATCCGGAGAGCCCAGCTTTGGGCTCTCCGGATTTACATATCAACATATCAATTTTTCATACTACATCATCATGTTTCAGAGCATATGGTTTGGGTCTAATACTGCGTCCGCGCTAAGCAATTCATAGAGTTTGGGTTAATGTCGTATAGGAAATGGGAATCGAAAACTCCGTCGATTAACAATTGTATTCTCATTTTACACTCTAAATTATCACATGCAGATTGATTGCCAGAAATGTTCTTACGAGGTGTATTGCTATAAGGGGAAGAATAATGTATAATTTTATAAGCGATTTTATCAGCGAAATTATACATTAAAACGAAAGCAGGCGGAAAAAGTGAAAATTGCATTAATTCACTTAAGCGACATGCACATCTCCGACAAGAGCGTCATTCACATGGAGAAAATACAAGCGCTCGCTGACTCGTTATCTATTCTAACTCCATTTGAAGGCCTTCTTATTGTTGTATCTGGAGACGTTGCTGGGAAAGGATTGGCTCAAGAATACAACCTTGCGGAAAGGTTCTTTTCGTCCTTGCTAAGTATGGTGCAGAGGACGTATTGCCTGGCCATCAACAATACAAAACTCGTCGTGGTTCCCGGAAACCACGATATGGATCGTAATATATCTTCGCAGTCTAGCCGTACGAATGTTATTGAGTGGGCAAAGGAAGGAACACTTGATTCACACATAATTGAGGAAATTAACCGTTGCCACCCGTTTTATCAATTTGCAAGAGAACATGTTTGTTTTCTTGATGCTAATTCCCCGCTCTACTGCAAAAAAACATTGGCCTTTACGGACAATAAAAACGAAAAGCATTATATTGATACTGTCTTGCTCAACTCTGCACCTTTTTCAAATAATGATGATAATGGCATTCATTATTATCCTGAAAGTGTGCTTTCTGCGTTGTCTGCGCCATCAAAAGCACCTTTTTCTATTGTTGCGATGCATCATTCACCATCCTGGTTTTCTCCGGAGCAAAAAGTCCGTCTGCAGAAATTGCTTTATAGTAGAAACGATATCGTTTTTTGCGGGCATGAGCACTATGACGACACAAATGAACTTCTGCTTCGGGAAGGTTTCTCTGCGCTGATTCAAGCCGGGGGCGCATGGTGGGAGCCCAAAACTAGTTTTAATAAAAGCACATATTACGCAGGAGTATTAGATACTGACACTCGCCATTATCGTCAATTTCGGTTTGTTTGGAATTGTAAAAAATCATTTTATGAACACGAAAGCCGAATCGAACGGGAGCTATCAACACATTTGTCCACAGACAATCCGTTTACACTATCGAATGATTTTGTCGATAATATGGTATCCGATGAGCGTCAGTATGTTTGCGGAAATATCTCGGATTATTTTGTCTTCCCAACACTTCAGACCGAAACTGCCGAAGACTATTCTTCTACCCTTCAAATTCGGTCAATGGCTGAGCTAATAGAAACCATTAACGCAAACGGTCAACTAATGATTCTAGGGCCTGGGGGATGCGGAAAAACCACACTTGCCAGAATGCTGTTTCTTCAATTAGCACAGGAATATACGGTTTTAATATGTGGGTTAGATGATATTGCTGGAAAGAAACAAAAAAACATAATTCATGGTGTGTTTGAAAACATATATCCTAATGATAGCTATTCTTTCTTTGAACAGCAAGATAAAAAGAAAAAGATTATTATAATTGATGATTCAAATCTTATACGTTCAGAACATCTATCAAAACTGCTGCGCGGTTTAACCGATTTATTTGCTCATATAGTGGTCTTTGGCGAACGAGAAACTACCTTTGACTTAAAAGAACGCGTAACGCAAGAACTGTCTCTTGAAAAAGGAATTAAAACACTAACGATAGGAGGGTTTTACGCTGATAAAAGAAGCTCTCTTATTGAGAGAATTCTCAAGGCGAAAAGCCCCTATGATGATACAGAAATTCCGCGTCTTAAGGCTCACATCGAAAAGGCTCTTAGTTTACAAGACATTGGCTATAAGATAAACCCGACTTTTATCGTAAAATATACTGTGTATGTTTTTGATCATCTCAAAGACATGCATATGGGTGGTGCCAATGTCTTCAGTAAGGTTTTTGAATCATCCATAGAAGTAGCTATTGCGAAACAAATCAACCGAGAGACTACAGGTCAGATTTTGACCGCCCTAGGAGATGTTGCCTATTTAGCGCATACAAGTAAGGCTTATCCAATTTCTTCTGAATTAATAGAAAAAGCAATTGCACATTATAACTCTTTCTACGGACATGATTTGAGTTCAAAACGTTTTATTGACATAACTACAGACGCACATATTCTTGTACCGTGCAGCAATTGCTTGTCCTACAGATTCAAAGATAGGGAACATTATGCTTATTTTATTGCGCAAACCGTCATGAGAAAATACAACGAAAATGATGCATCTGCGGAAGATGTCTTACAAAATATCATTCAGTTTTCATGCTTTTCAATCAACCCGATGATCCTGAAGTTTATTGCTTATTCGACGTCAAACATAAAAATAATATCGCTTTTATTGGATCAAGCGATATCATGTACAGATGGGTGGGAAGAATATGATATTCACAGCAATCAGCCTGCCTTTTTAAGCGCTTCCCCAACATTCGGATTAAAACCAATATCACACAACAGCAAAAAAGAAGAACTTGAAGCACAATCAGAATCGGAGAAGCAACATGCACTCGCCATCTCGGATACTATCGAAGCAGTAGAACTATATGACTATGATACATCCGGTTTAGAGCAATTTGGAAACCAGATAACCCGAGCATTTATGCAAATGCAGACTATCGCCAGCTGCCTAGTGTCGTTTGAACACATGATGCCGGTAGAAATTAAAGATAAACTTATTAGCTTGCTGTATACCATGCCAAATAAAATATTTTATAGGCTGGCGCATGAAATTGATAACAATCTAGAAGATATTGTAGTAGAAATACTCAAAGAGCAGCAAGAACAACCGGATGTGCGCACGAAAAAAGATCTCACCCGAAATGATATAATTGGTGCGTTCCAAAAAACCTCTCTGAATTTGCTTCTAAATCTATATTACTCTGTCGCAGCAAACGCTGCGACGCAAGCAACGCTCCCAAACCTCTCCGCCGAGAAGCATGTTAGGAGTATCAACAACAAACTAGAGAAACTCATGTTTTATGAACAGGCCGGTAGTTGCCCGTCTTTTGTTGATGAAGCGTTAAAACTGTACGAGACAGAAGATGATAATACTGTAAAAAACCTAATCAGAGCCATGGCGTACCACCTCCTCGTTTGGACTCCCGCGTCGGTGCTTTCAAACGAGAAGCGTGATCGTCTTATTGGAAAAATGAAGCTAACCAGCAGCCGAAAGAATATACTGGCGCAGAATATTCAAAACCGAAAAAGGTAGCAGGCATCGTATTGGTCCTTCCCCAACTGGCCATTTTGCGGCAATCAAGATCACGGCCTAACTTGAATCCGCATATTCGCATGTCATATCGCCACGCTGACGATGCCTGCACAGTATTATATTCCCATTAGTAGGCTATCATACTTAACACATAAGTTATGTTCGGGCGAAATATAGCTTTACTGCAAGGCTTCCGCTCCGCTTAGATTGCGCTCCTAATTAAGACGCAGGTTGAAGGAATATACTTGTTTCAATAGTAGCCGCCGAGAAGCGCTAAAGCGCTTCCCGGCGGCCTTTGGCGTCAGTTTATCGCTTTCTCATTTTTGTGAGCCTACACATTCTGCTGCTATAAATGAATTGAGAGGAATCACAAGGACAGTTCTCCGTTCAAATTGCTTTTCTGTTTACAGCAACCGACGAGAAAGCCGCCCGGACGGGGACACAATGTCCTCCGCCGGGCGGCTTTTTCTACTTAATATCTCACAACAAAGAATCGCAGCACCAGACGCCGGAAGAACTTGGTATTCTTCTTCAGTTGCACGAGAAGCGCGCCGCACAGGTGCTTGAGCTTCTCTCGCTGCTCTTCGTTCATCTCGTGCGTGCTGAACGCCGCTTCTTCCCACAGCACGGCGCATTCCCCGTAGAGGGCTGCCGTATCCTCGCCGCAGAGCTTCGCAACGCGCGGCGTCAGCGAATGGACCGATGCGCCGCCGCTCTTTATGCCCATATCACCGAGCAGCTCCCGGCAGTAAGCAAAAATCGCGCAGATACCCTCTGCCGCGGACGCATCGTCAAACCCGGCCAGCCGCTGCCGCAGCTCGCGCCGCTTTTTCAGATAACGTGCCAGCAGGAAGAGGATCGCCGCCAACAGCAGCCCCAGCAGCGAGAGCAGCGCCGTCTTTGCCGTTTCGCGGACATCCGGCCGTTCCTTTTCTTCGGACTGGATGTAGTTATCCTCCGTCATTTCCTCGGAGGCCTTGTCGTCGCCGTCCGATTCGTTCTCGCCGGTGTCATAGCCCTGGAAGATATCCGGCTGCTCCATCCGGTCGATGTACGGCGGCGTCACCTCAAACGGTACCCATCCGATGCCGTCCTGATAAAACTCCACCCAGGCGTGTGCGTGCGCCTCCGGGACGGTCAGGACCGCGTTTTCCAGCTGTCCCTCCACGTCCTCCGGGAAGATGAGATATCCCTCCACATAGCGCGCCGGGATACCATAATGCCGGAACATCAGCGCTGCGGCCGTGGCATAGTGCACCGAGTACCCGGCACCGCTCTCCAGGAAGAAGCGCAGGAAGTCCTCGCCGTCGTCCCGGGTCTCCTTGGGCATCTCGGTGTAGGATGCATTGGCCGTGAGATACTCCAGAATCCGCTGTTTGGCCTTCTGGTAGGACATGTGCTGGCCGTTTTCCGTTTCCGGCTCGCCGAGCTCCCGCGTGAGATAGCTCTCCACGCTCTCCGGCAGCGCCGTATAGGCGTCATACACGAAGGTGTTGTACTGGCTCTCGCTCACGAGATACGACGAGAGCTCGTCCGAAGGCGTCTCCGCGTCCATCCGCAGGAAGCTCACCAGCTCCGTGTACCGCTTCACCTGATTCGGCAGGGCCGTGTAGGTATAGCTGTCCCGGCCGCGGAAGCCGCGGGAGAGGAGCGCGCTGTCGCCCAGATTCTCGCTGTCGAGCAGCGCCGCGTCCGCGCTGCACAGCTCATAGGGCGCGTAGACGTATTTCCGGCTGGCATCCACGGTGTGGACGGAGAGTGTGTTGAGATCATTGCTCGTCAATCGCCCGTCCAGAAGCGCCGCTGCGCTGGCAAGCTGCGTCTGGCCGTAAAAGCCGTTCTGATGCAGCCAGTAGAAAAGATTGGCGCTCGTGTACAGCCTCTGCTTATCCAGCGACGTCCATCCGTCGCCGGTATAGCTCTCGCCGACAAAGCCGCGCAGATACAGCGAATCCGGCTGGCTCATCACGACCTGCAGAGCCGTGGTCTCCGGAAACACCAGATCACCCAAATTCCGGAAGTCGCCCTCCGGCAGCGCACGGTTTTCCGCTTTCCCGTAACGCGCCTGTCCGGCAGCAGTTTCCAGCGCCGCTTCCGTGCCGGAAGCGATTGCGCTCTTTTCGTAGCCGCGGACGGGGATAAAGAGTGCGGACAACCCCAGCGTCACGCAAAGGATCAGCGCGACGCTGCCCGCCGCCGATACGGTGGCTCCGCCGTCGGTGCGCAGGCGAAAGCCCCGCCCCCGATAAAACGCGGTCACGATCAACAGCGCCTCCGCACCGAAGAGACACAGCCCCCAGCCAAGCGCTGCCGTGCCGCCGGTAACGGCCTGCAAAACGACGAGCCCCAGCACGAAGAGCGTTGCAAGCAGTAAGTTTCCGTTTTTCACGATCCACGCGCACAGATATCCCAGCAGAAGCGCGAGCGGCAGCAGGAAGAATGTTGTCTGCCGCCAGACATTTCCCTCGGTCGCTGCAAAGTGCGTCAGGACCTTCCGCTGCGCCGTGCCGAGTGCGTCGGAGACGGCGTTCGCCGTCCGACAGAACCCGGAACGGACATCCGGCAGAAACGCGAGCGTCATGCCGACGCCCCAGACCAGCAGCACAAGAAGCGCCGCCTGCCGGATACGGCGCTGCCGCTCCGGCAGAAATGCCGCCGCGATCACCAGCGCGCCGCCGAGCATAAGCAGCGGCAGATATACCGTTAGAGAAAAGGTCGTGCAGAACGTGCCGAGGATCCCGGCAAAGAGCACCGCCGCCATGACGGCGTCTCCGGCCGGGTATTTCTTCTGCCGGGCCGGGACAAACGAGAGAGACAGATTCGATTTTTTCTTCATATCGTTTCCTCCGCCGCTCTCAAATCGCAATATAGCTCAGTTCCCGGAGATAGTTCTCCGGAGTGAACGCCATAACATGTACGTTATCCGCGTACAGCGCCTCCGGCCAGCTCTCGTCCGAGCAGAGGAAGAGCGTAACGTGGCCAGCATGGGCGCTCAGCTCGGCAATGGACGCGGGAACGTGCGGCGCAAAGCAGATCACATGGGCATAATCGTTCTCCGCACCGTCCAGATACCGGCGTACCACGTCGCTCTCATCCTCCGCCCCAGCGTCCAGCAGGCGGGAGATCGCGCCGATCAGATCCTCGCTTCCGTGAACGTCCGTCTGCTCATAGAGCCCGGTACGCCCGTCCGTCCAGCCCATGCCGAAGCGCACGTCCTCCGCGGCGAGCACCTGCACAACGGAGCAGTACGCCTCCGCCAGCGTGTCGCGCACCGCCGCGGGCGACGCCGCGTCGTTTTCAAACAGGAACATATACGAGGTCTCCAGCGGCAGCCCCGGCTCGCGGACCACCATGCGTTCCAGCTTGGCCGAGAGCTTCCAATGGATGCTGCGCGGGCTGTCGCCGGCGCGGTACTCGCGGATGTCAAACGTCTCCGCCGGGTCAAAGCCGGGCTTGTCCGGCGAGTACTCGGTACCCTCCGCGTCCATGCTCATGCGTGTCCCCGCCGAGAGCACCGGCGAGAACGTGTCCGGGAACACTGTGCACCGGGCCGCCGCGTCCGCGGCATAGGTCCGGCGGGACAGGCCGAACAGATCCCGCACGGCCAGACGCTCCACATGCAGCTCCACCGTGCCGCCGTGGCGGCTTTCCAGCGTGAACGGCAGCTTGGCCGCCGTCCGCCCCGGCAGACGCAGCGACACCGTCCGGCTCACGCTCTCCCCGGTGAGGCGGTTCTCCTCGCGGATCGTGCAGTCGATGCGTCCCATCGGGAGCGCCGTGCGGTTATCCAGCTTCAGCATTCCATCGGTCTTTTCGCCCTTGGCTGCGGACGGCGCCAGATGCAGCGATACCGCAGGCGCTGTCCGGCGGCAGAGATTGCACAAAACGCACACCAGCGGCCCCGCAACGGATGCGAGCAGCAGCACCAGCGCATAGTAACGGTCGGTGAACACATACAGAAGCGCCGCGCCAACCAGCCACAGGCCGTAGGTCAATCGCGCTTTCCACATACCCCTTACTCCCCGCGGCCCGCCGCCGACATGGGAACGCTTGCAAGCACGCTCTCGATCACGGAGGAGGCCGAGGTCTCCGTCATCTTCGCCTTCGGGCTGAGAATGACGCGGTGGCCGCTCACGTCCGCGAATATGGCGGCGACGTCCTCCGGCACGGCATAGTCGCGCCCTTCCATATAGGCGTGTGCCTTCGCCATGCGGCAGACGGCCAGCGCGCCGCGGGAGCTGAGACCGAGCGTGATCATGGCGTGCTCACGCGTCGCGCGGCTCAGCCGCGTCACATACTCATACAGGCTGTCCGCCATATGCACCGCCACGGCTTCCTTCTGCATTTTCAGCAGCGCTTCCTTGTCCGCCACCTGCCGCACGGAGTCCAGCGGGTTTGCCGTGTGGCGGTCCTTGAGCAGATTCATTTCATCCGCAAACTCGGGATATCCCAGATGCAGCCGGATCATGAAGCGGTCGAGCTGTGCCTGCGGCAGCAGCTGCGTTCCCGCTGAGCCGACCGGGTTCTGCGTGGCGATAACGGTGAACGGCTGCGGCACGTCGTGCGCCCGGCCGTCCACGGTTACATGGCCCTCTTCCATAACCTCCAGCAGCGCCGACTGCGTCTTGCTGGACGTGCGGTTGATCTCATCGGCCAGCAGCAGATTGCACATGACCGCGCCCTTGACATACTCAAACTCCTTGCTCTCCTTGTTATACAGGGAAAAGCCGATCACGTCCGACGGCACCGTGTCCGAGGTAAACTGAATACGCTTATAGTCGAGTCCCAGCGCCTTGCTGAAGGAGAGCGCCAGCGTCGTTTTGCCCGTGCCGGGCACGTCTTCGAGCAGCACATGGCCGCCGGACAGCATGGCCATCAGCACCTTGGCGATGGCGTCGTCCTTGCCGAGAATGACCTTTCCGACCTCGCGCCGGATCTCTCCAATGATCTGATTCATTTCCCTGTCTCCTTCGTTTTTATCTCTTCGGTATGGGATGCTGCTTTTTTCTTTTTGATGATAATGAGAACGATCGCTGCGGCAGCGATCACCACGGCAGCCACAACGATAATTCCAACCGTCCGGCCCGTCTGCGCGCGGTCCAGCCGCTCTCTCGCGGCATAAAGCCCGTCCGCACCGGTGACATACGCCCGGTTGGCCTCCGGCAGCGCCTCAATTTCCGCGATGACCTCTTCCAGCGCTGCGCGGTCGCCCGCGCCGAGTTTTTCCGCTGGGAACAGCTCTCCGGCAATGCGTGCGTTGATGGCCGCGACCTCCTGCCGCTGCGCTGCGATCTCCGTCTCCTTCTCCAGAAGGGCGGTACGCCAAGCGCTGTCCGTATCGCCGAGCTTATCGAGCAGCAGCGCCACGGTATCGGCATCGGCGAGCGTCGCCGGGCTCGGCAGCGCCGCGCAGACCGCGGCGTCCGCCGCCGTGAAGCGGGTGCTCCACGCCGTGCCCGCTGTCCGGACGTCGAGTTTCTCCGCTGCCGGGACTTCCTCCGCCGGGTCATAGAAGGGCTCCTCGATATCTATGCCGAGAGCGCGCTCCCAGCGGAGAAGATACGTATAATTGAACACATACCGCCGCTCCCCGGCGGGAATGGCGTCATAGCGCGCCTGAAGCTCCGCCGCCGTCGCGGCGTCGGGCTCCGTACCCGCCGCGGCCAGCGCGTCGATCTCCTCGCGAAGCGCGCGCACGGCCTCCGCCGTTTCCGCGTCCGCTTCCCCGCGCAGATCGTACAGGCTGTGCAGCCCGTCCTTGAAGCGCATATATGCCGTCAGCGCGCCGAGCGCCTGTTCGCCCGCCATTGCGTTGGAGCCGTCCGCGCCCTTTTCGAGCGTGTGGGCAAAGCCGCCGTCCGGCTTGGCGAAGCGCAGCAGCGCGTCGAGCACGCTGCCGCCGCGCTTGACAAAGCGCGCGTCCGTTGCCGGGTCGATGCCGAGCGCGCACAGCGCGATGATGACCTGCGCCGCGCTCTCGGAGCTTTCGCCGTCGTCGCCGAAGCCGCCGTTTTCCATCTGGCAGGCCGAGAGCGCGCCGAGCGCCAGCTCGATCGCCTCGCTCACGGTGCGCTCGACCGTTGTTCCCGTCGCCTTATCCGTTACGGTGAAAACGTGGGTGCTGTTCTGATACGGCGCGAGCGCCTGCAGCGTCATGGCCGTGAGATCGGCGCTGACGCCCTCGCCGCTCAGCGAGAAGCCGCGCTCGGCCGACTGTGCGCTGAGAATGCGCGTGAGGATGGTCTCGCGCGTGTCGGCTGCGCCCGCCGGGACGGAGTAGCCCCGGCTGTCGAGCAAGAGCAGACCCCAGGTGAGGCCGTTGATGCCCTGCGCGCCGAGATCCTCTGTTTTGCCGCGGTCGTACACGCCGTCCGCGACGAGGTTGATCGTCTCCCCGGCAGCGTTTGTGCCGAAGGCCAGCGCGTCGCCGCCGCAGGCCGTGGCCGCAAGGCCGGTGCGGTGCCATTCCGAGGCGCGGACACGGTCCAAGCCGCCGTTTTCCTGATATTTCTGACTCACGGCGTCTTCGAGCGCACGGCCGTAGGCGGTGTAGTCGCTCTCATAGCCTGCGCGGTACATATAAAGCGCATACCAATCCAGCCCGCCCTCGGCGGCATATTCCGCCGTCCGGGTGCTGAGTATGGCGTCCTCGCTCACGCCGAGGCGTCCGGTGCACCATGAAACGATGCCGTCCATGTACCACGCGATGTCCTCGCGGGTATAGCCGCCGTCGGCGGCCTGCGCGGATGGCACGGGGCAGCACGCCAACACCAGAAGCAGCGCGAGCAGCAGAGAGGCGAGTTTCTTTCCCTTCATGCCGTCACCATTCCTTCCCGTAGCTGTTGATGAGGCCGTAGCCGCCGTTTTGTCCGACGTCCTTGCCGTAGGCCAGCGTGAAGCGGACGCGGAGCACCTGCCCGTCGAGCAGGAAGCACTCGGAAAGGCTGTGCGTCGGGTAAACGCCATCCACCTGATACATCCAGCCGGAGCCCTCGCAGAAATCGAATTGGCCGAGGGAGTTTTCGGAGTAGTTGTTCCATTTCAGGCCGTCCTCCTCGATCTTTTCCGCAAGGTCTTCGGGGATGAACGCGCCGTTGGTGATGCCGTCGCGGATGATGTACGCGAGATAGAACGAGCCCGCGGCGTCGCCGCCGTAGTTATATTGGAAGCCGTTCTGGTTGAGCAGCTCCGTGAGCGTGTATACGGCGTTCACGCCTTCGTAGATTGTTACCTGCGTGGGCGGGATGAGGTAGCCGAGCCCCACGGTCGTGGCCTCGACGCTTACCGTCGCCGTGCCGATGGGGTCACCGTTTTCCACGGAGTTGCAGTATATCTCATACGACCGGCTGGCCGAATAACCCTCGCGGTCGGTAGCCGATATGGTCACGATGTTGGTCAGATTCGGCTCAAAGTACAGCTCATATGTCGTATTCGAGGATGCAGGGCTGATCGGCTCGCCGTTGAGCACCACCGTTACGCCCGAGCCGTCCGCGCCGGAGGCGTAGATCGGCTCACCGAGATACGACGTCGCCGTAACGCTCAGCGGGAAGCGGCGGCTGTTGGTCGTCGCTATGTCGTCCAGATTGGTGACGATTGTCGGCCGGTTTGTTTCGAGCGCCGAGGTATCGTAAACGATCACGAAGCTCTGCTGATAGTTCAGATCGTTTTTGGGATCGTTGACGAGCAGCGTGATGGTGTTGTTGCGCGGCTGAAGCGTCACAAAGTATTCGCCGCTGTCGTTCGTGATGGTGACGCCGTTGAACATTACGCCGTAGCGCGCCGCGCTGCTCAGACCCAGATCGCCGCGCAGCCGCGCGATGAACGAAAAGTCTGCGCTCTGTACGGTCATGTTGGCGAGATTGTGCTCGAAGAGGATGCTCTCGTCATAGTAGACCGTGTAGGACTTGGAAACGGTGCGCGTCGTTCCGTCGCGCATGGAGTACTGCGCCGAAACGGTGATCGTGTTCGCGCCGTTATCGAGCAGCACCGTGCCGGAAAACTGCGGCACGCCCCAGCCGTTGACCTCCACCGTGGTGGAGACGGGTGTGAGCGCGTGCTGCTGCAGCGCCTCGAGATTGTGCTGGATCGTAAAGGAATACCCGCGCACCGCCGAGGTTGAGCCGTTGACGATGGAGGTATAGAAATACACCAGATCCGTCGGCACGGTGTGATCGCCGTTCCCGCCCGGCTCGTCCGACTTGCCGTCGCCGGGCGACGGGCTCGGCGTGAGCGCACCGCTCGGCCGGTCGGCCGGAGGCGGCGTGAACACAAGCTCCGGCATATCCTCCGGTGGCTCCGGCGTCGCGTCCGCCGGTTCCGGCGTCGGGCTTGGCGGCTGCCTCAGCAGCTCCGTGCTTACCGAGAGCGAAGGATCGCTGTCGAGCAGAAGGAATGAGCTGTCTGCGCGATCGGTATACTCCTCGCCCGGCGGCGCAACCTGTGCCCCCGCGGCAATGTATATAAAGCCGAACAGAGCCGCCAGCACTATGAGCGTTGTGAGGAGGTTAACGGCTCTTCTTCGATTTTTGTTTCCCATGTTATCCGCCCTTCTTTTTAAGGCTTTCTTTGCTCAAAGTATCTGCGATAGGGTGGCTGCGCCATCCCCGCCGCCGAAGCGGAGGGATGACGCAGATTTTTCGTTGTTCGGGATAGGCCGCTTTATTCTTCGTCCTCGTCCCCTTCATGTTTTTTGCCGAGCACCAGCCAGAGCACGACACCGCCGCAGAGCACCAGCGGGATCACCCACCAGAGCCAGCCGAGGCCGGAGCCGGAATCGGTATCCGCCGTATCCTCGCCGGGCGTCACGCCCGTTTCGATCCTGCCGCCGGTCTTGCCGGAGACATCCGTGACGGTCGTTTCGCTCTCCGGCGTACCGGTGCCGGTCTCCCCGGCCGGGTTTGTTCCGGTCGTGCCGGTGGTTCCGGCCGCGCCGCCGATCCCTGTGCCGGCGGTTCCCTTGTTCCCGCCGGTGATGGTGCCGCCGGGCGTCACACCGCCGCCGCCCTGCGTTGGGCGGTCGCCGCTGGTGAGAATGCGCTTATACGCTGCTTCCGCCGCAAGGAGAACGTTGTAGTTGCCCACTCTTGCCTGCAGGTCCTCCGGGAGCGAGTCAAACGCCGTGCGCGCTGCCGTAATGGACGGGCCGCTGTTCTTCGTCACGGTGCCAATCGCGTCAATGAGTGTTTCCACCGCGGCGATCTTCTCGCGGTTTTCCTCCTCGCGGGCCGCATCCTCCGCGGCCTGCTTCTTCTTTTCCGCAAGTGCTCCTTCCAGCGCTTCGAGCCGCGTGAGGCGGTCGGGCGAGTACATTTCCTTCTGCCGGACGGTCAAACCGTTATACGCGGTACGCGCCGCGCTGATGGTCTCTTCGCTCTCGAGTGTGACCGGTTCGGCGATTCGATCGACCAACGCTTCGGCTTCCCGCACGGCGTCGCGCTCGGCAATGAGCTCGGCGAGCTTCTTCTCCGCCGTTTCAAGGATCACAAGACTGTCCTTGATCTCCTCCTGCAGCGTCGGGATGACCGCGTCATAAAGCTCGCGTGCCTCGTGAATCTGCTCTTCCTTCTCGAGCGTCACCTCGCCGATGGCTTGAATAGCATCGATCGCCTTGCGCTGCGCCTCGTGCTCCTCGTCCGTGATGACCACGACCGGCACGAGCACCGTGAGAGAGCTGTTCCGCAGCGAGTAGGTGAGCTGCACGCTGATGTCGCGCCCTTCCAGCGGCGTATCCGCCCAGGTAAGCAGTTTGGAGTTCGTGATGTCCTTCTCCGCGCCGTTCGCCATATGCGCGACGACCTTCATGCCGGTGGGGTCAAACATCTCTCCGGCGTCGTAGCGCGTTTTGTCCGGCTCCTGCACCAGCTCGATACTCTGCACCTTGCTGCCGATGGCAAAGAGGTGGTTCGAGTCGTTCTTCATGTAGATGGTGCCGTCCTTGTCCACGATGGGGCTCGCGATGCAGTACTGCGCCAGATCGCCCTGCGGCGTGAACAGCACCGGTGCACAGTTATCCACGGTGTACCGCTTTCCCGCGGAGGTATAGGTCTCCGACACGGGATCGGCCAGTGCCGTCTGTCCCGGCTTATCGCGGATAACGCGCAGCGAGCCGGGCGTGTAGTTGTCGGCAAAGTAGACGTACACCTCGTCGCCGTAGCCGGTGGACAGCAGACCGCTCGTCTGCGGGCTGCCCTTGGTGTTGGCCGTGTACGCAATGCTCCACGACGCCAGATCAATGACGGCGATGTGGTGCCCGTCGTACACCTTGAACTGCGCCGCGCCCTGCACGCCGATGTACGCGCGGCCGTTGTAGATGACCGGCGTCGATACGCTTCGTCCGCCGAGCCGGATCTCCTTCAGACTGCCGCTCACAAAGCGGCCGTTCGGCTGGACCTGCACGCTGTAGAAGCTGCCGCCGCCGCTCGTGAAGTAATAGCTGTCGGTCGCCGCGTCGTAGGAAACCGTCGAGCGGATGTCGCCGTTGAGTCCCTCAATGGAGTCGAGCAGCGCGCCGCTGACCGGGTTGAGCGAGAGCAGCATACTCGTCTGCGACTCATACCCCTTCTCGCCGTCCTCCGTGCCGACCAGCACAAACTTCTCCGTGGCGAGTGCGCCCGCCCAGTAGAAGCCGCCGGACTGCGTGCGCACCCAGAGCGGCTGCTTGGCCTCGAGCGGCTGGCTCGGGTCCTCGTCCGTGATCGTCAGACACACCATGTGCGCCGCGCCCTGCTCGCTGTTCCAGAAGCCCGTGTAGATGCAGCCGTCCGAATAGGTGATCGGGCAGTTCGGCTGGTTCGCGCCGAGACCGATGCCGAGCGAGTCGGTATAGAGCCACAGGGATTCCAGCGTCCTGGCGTTGAACGCCTGCACCATGCCGCCGCCGAGCGCCACGAAGATCATGCCCTCGGCATACGCGGGCGGCGTGATGGCGAAGGGTGAGCTGCCCTGCATCTCGCCGCGGGCGAGCACCTCGCCGGTCTCCGCATCGAGCCGCAGCAGCTCCTTGCCGGAGTAGCTGTAAAGCTCGCCGTTGATGATGATCGGCGTGCCCGGCGCGCCGTTGGCCTGACCGCCGGTCGCAATGGACGTTGCCCAGTAAAGCTCGGCGTTATCCGCGCTCGTCGGCGTTTTGGCGTCTGTGACGCCGTTATTGTCGTCGTTGCCGCGGAAGTTGCCCCACTCAGCAGGGAGCTCGGTGTCAATGTCCGGGTTCGTCTCGGCAGGGACGAGCTCGATGTCAATCTCCATGTCCTTTTCCGCACAGAAGGAGCCGGTCTGCGCCACATAGCCCACCGCGGAAACGGAGTAGGCATAGTTTTCCTTTTGGCCGAGCGTGAAGGTGCCGAGCCGCGGATAGTACACGGCGTCGTCCGTATCGCGCAGCAGGACATTGTAGGTCACGTCCTTCGGCGTGACGTTGAACTTCACCTTCACCGGCAGCGAGCGGTTGATCGTGAGCTTGTACGTTTTCTCCACGCAGTCCACGATCCCGTCGTCGTAGACAAGATCAATGGTAAAGCGCGTCTTTGCGCCGTCGAGCGGCAGGGCATATACGGTGCGGTTCGAAATCTGCGTACCGTCGAGCGTTTCACTTGCCTCGATCGTCTCGCCGTCTACGGTGACCTTATAGTACTCTGTGTCGCCGGTCGAGAGCGTCATATATACCGTCTCAAGCGTCGCGGACACGTCCACAGAGCATTCGAGCGTCTTCGCGTCAAACGCACACTTGGCAATGCCATAGGAATTATAGTTTGCCGAGCTGGACTGGCTGACCCTTTCACGGTAGAGCCAGACGTTCTGCACCGCGCGGTCGCGCAGCACGCGGATGCGGTAGACCTGCTGTCCGCCGTCCTTATCCGTGGTGGTGATGTTGATCCAGCTCTCCCCAGGTACATAGGGGCGCAGTATCCATCTGACTTCCTGCGCCGTTTCGCCGGTCAGGTCGGTGAGCTTTGTTGTCGCAATGCCGGTGCTCGGCGAGCCGGTGCCGCCCCAGCCGGAGAGGTAGGTGACCTCCACCTTTGCGCCCTCGCGCAGCGCCTCGGGTACGAGAGTCTTGAAGCTCAGATACTGCTCATTGTCATCCACGGTCAGCGTATATTCGTGCACGTTCGACTGGAACAGCGGGTAGAGCGCGGCCGTTTTGGGGTTGGCTATCGTTCCGTATACAATGGTCAGATCCTCGAGGATCTCCTCGCCCTGCGGCTGGTCCTTGTGCGTAAGAGTGAACGTATAGTCCGAAGTACGGCCCCAGCCGGAGATGTGGGCGGTGAACGTCGTGTCGTTCTCCGGGTCGATCGGCACACGGAAGAGGCAGCCGTCGCCGGACAGCACCTCCGGCTCATACCCGTCGAGCGTGATGGGGATGCGCTCTTTTCCGAGAGCTTCGTTGTATGTATCGAACGGCACGAGGATGAGTTCGGCGCTGTCCGCGCCGGTAGGCACCTCAACGGTGAAGTTCCGCTTGCCGTTTTCCATGGCGAGCGTCTGCATCAGGCCGCCGGAGGTCACGCCCGCGCGGAGGATCCACGGCTCCATATAGACCTCCACGGTGAAGACCTGCTTGCGTCCGTCGTCCGCCGTGGCAGTGACCGTGATGGTCTTGTCACCATTACGATCATTGGCGACCCAGAAAAACTGGCTCATTTCTCCGGCGTAGGTAGAGCCGCTTTCCAAAGACAACGAGGTTTCCGTTGTGTAGCCGCCAAGGATATATTTGGCTTCAATCTTGCCGGTCACGCCGTCGGCAAACGCCGCGCGGATGTACATGTCCTTGCGGAAATCCTCCTCCGCGACCCGTCCCTCGTAATGGAACACGCCGCGCTCGCCGGTGAAGTTGATCACGTTCCACGTGCCCGGCTCGCCGCTCTCGCTGATTTCAATTGTTTTGAGCAGCGGTTCTTCGAGGAACTCCTCATGGATCTCATAATCCGGATCCCCGGAGGAGAGTATCATACGCCCGGTCTTGGTGTGCTCCTTCCCGTCTGCGGTGTAGGCAAGTGTGTAGGTGTATTCGCCAGGCTGGAGGGTGTTTCTCCCCGCCTGTCCGTGCGTGACCTTTCCGTTAACGTCTGTGAACGTAACGGAGAGTCCCGACATTACCGGTTCATCCAGATAGGTGGCCGAGACGAGGACGTTCACCGGTGTAACCGGCGCTTTCACTACGCGCACGGAGCCGTACCAATGGTACGCCGCCTTATAGGCATACATGCTGGTGTCCTTGACGCGCAGGTAGTAGAGTCCCGGCTCGCCGAAGAAAATGGTGATTCCGGTTTTGACGTCGCTTACGTCATCCAGCGTCCGCCATTCGGTCTCGTCGGCGCGGCGCACCTCGACATGGCACTTTCCGGCGCCGTTCGTCAGCGGAAACTGCGTACCGGCCGCCACTGGGCGGACGGTCAGGCGGGAATAGTTGTCCACCACGGCGGTCTGCTCGTTTACGGGCAGGTAGTTTGTCTGGTAGTCCGAACCCGGCAGGACAAAGCCGAGGAATTTGTCGTTGGTGGTGAATGCGTCGTCGTTCACCATGATGGTGAGCTCCTGCCCGTCGGAGAGCGTGCGAAGCCACGTGATCTTCGGCGCGGGCACTCCGGGGGTCTGGTAGTTATAGCCGTACCAGTGATCCACAAAGAGATTGACCGGCCGGGCGCTGCCCATGAAGCTTGATACCGCGCCGCCGAAGTAATTTATGTCTACATATGGTGAGCCGATATTCTTGTTGCGCTCGGTGAGCGTCAGCGTATTCTCGCCGTAAAACTGCCGTTCCACCTCCAGCAGCGCCATGAGCACCGTGACCTGTCCGGTCGGCCCGTCCGCTTTTGTCCAGTTTTTCGTCAGCGGATCATAGACATAATCGTCGTAATAGCCGGACATATATATCTCGCTGAGGTCGGAGTAGGACACCGTGACGGGGCGGCGGTAGATTTCGCCGTTCTCGTCCGTCATGTATTTGTCACCGTCCATGAGCGAGACATAGACCGTGACCGTCTCGCCCGCAATCGCACCCGGGGAAGGCTCCATAGCGATGTCAAGCGTCCTTGCCTCGCCGAGAACGTCAAACGTTCCGCTCACCGTGCGGCATCCGGGCGCCTCCACGGTGTAGATATACTTCCGCCCGGTATAGAGCTTCAGCTCCGTGGTACCGTCAAAGATATCCTGCGTCTCACCGTTCACGGTGAGCTTCACGCCCTTCACGGGCGCGCCGTCCTTCGTGACGTTCACCGCCACGGCGAAGGGACCGCGGTTATAAAGCGGCAGCTCCACGGTGATGGACTGGCTCTCGTCCGTCACAACGAACGTGCCGGTGACCTCTTTCCAGAGCTTCGTTCCGGCCTCGTTCTGCGCCGAGATTTTGTAGGTGTAAATGCCCGCAGGCAGACTGTAAACCTTGCTCCCTGCATATTGGAGCGCGGCGCTGCGGGTATTGTTGGCCCACCACTCCGCGCCGTCCTCGTCAGTCACCGTCATGGTGACCTTGGCGCTGCTCGGAAGATTCTTTCCGGTGTCGCCATTGATTGCCGTGAGTATCACAGTCTGCGCATGGGCAATGCGCAGAAGATAATTCGTTGGGCGCACCCATGAAGCGCCGGCCACATAGGACGTGAATATGTGTTCCTCGTCCTGCTCGCCGACGGGGATAACGACGCTGGTGTCCTCCATCGGCTCGCCGTCCAGAAGGATGGAATACACACTGCTGCCAAGGTTTTTGGCCGTGATGCCTTCGACATCCTCCGTCACGGCAACCGTCCGGACGCTTCCCTCGATAATACAGCCGTCCTCCTGCCGGTACTCCAATTTACCCTCTGGAATATAGGATTGGGAAATGTCGCTGCCGCCGTTTGCATCCGAAAAACTGAAGTTCTGATACGAATGGATGTAAAACCGGAAGACATAGTCCTGCACCGTTTCGCCGTCCGCGCTCGTGCAGCGGATGGTGATGCCGGTCACGGCCGTAGTAAGGTCGCCGAAAATGTTTTCGTCGGTGTATGCGGTATCGTTGGTGCGTGACCAGCTCTGCTCTGTGGTGCTGCCATCGGCGTTCATGAGGAGGAACTTATAGGTGCCGTCGGCATACTCGTCCAAGAGCTGCGCGCCGGCCCGGATCCTGCTTTGAAACCCGACGGAACCGCTGGTACAAACCTCATAGTAATACCGGTCCGGCTGGAAGCCGGTCTCCATCACACTCTTGAGCGCACCCTCGAAATACACGCTCTTGAGCATGGGTGTGTCGTGCCGCTCCTCGCGCTGCACGGTGATGGAATAGGTGCGGCTCACGCCGCTCGCCTTGTAGGAGATCGTGACGGGGATGGTCTGGCGGCCGTCCTCGTCCGTCGAGAGCGTGACATACCGCCCATGGCAGTCCGCCGGGAGACGCACGCCGTCGATGGAGATGCTCTTGGCCGGCTCGTCCGTGAGCATGTAATTCATGGTCGTGCGGACGTACACGCGCTGCGCGTCCATCGGCACGGCAACGGTGTAGCTTTCCTGCCTGCCGCTGAAGACCGGCGAGAGCGATTCTGGCCCGATGTCGGTGCTGACAGAGATGCTCCAAAGCTCCGGCAGAACGGCGTAATAGAACGTATAGACCTGCTCCACATCGCCGAGCGTTACGCGCACCGTGCGCTTCTGCTCCTCGCCGACAACGCCGTAACGCTCGCCGAGGTAGGACATCGCCCAGCCGCCGTTGGAGATGTCGTAAACGGCGCTGTGGGAGGTGCTGCTGTTTTCGTCGTAGCCGTAGGTGTATTCGAGCGAGACCGTCGCGCCCTCGGCAAACTCCGCTTTTATGTAGCTGAAATAGCTGTCTCCGGTAAGCGGCACATGGTATTCAAATACGCCCGGACGCACGTCCGTGCGGAGGACGGGGGTATATTGCCTTACGTTGTCAACGTATGTACTTTCGCCGAGGATCACAGCCTTGAGAAGCATTTCGTCCTCATAGGTCTCCGGCTCGAGCGCCACATTCACGGTGCGCTCGGCCATGCCGACGGTGAAGGAGCCGGTCTCCTTCTTGTATCCCTCCGCCGTGATCTCGTAGGTATAATCGCCGGTGAGCAGCGAGTAGGTATACGCATCCTCCGCCGAGGCGGTCATACGCTGGCCGTAAACATCGAATACGGCGATCTCCGCGTCCGCGATGGCCGCGCCGCCGCCGGTGACGGCAAAGCGTGTGTCATAGGCGCTCGCAACGCCCTCGGTGACGTGGAGCGTATACGTCGTCGCGCTGGCAAAACCGCGCGCCTCGTCCGCCGTGTGGGACACGGTGATCTTCACGTCCGCGCTGCCGCCGGCAAAGGAGACCTCCGCGGTCTCGCCGCCGGTCACTTCCTCTCCATTGATCGTCACGCGGTAGCCCTTGGATTCCGTGAAGAACGGCGTCGCCGTGATGAAGAGCGCCTTTGTCCTCTCCGGGACCTCCACGTTATACTCAGTGATATCGCGCGAGAACACGGGGCCGAGCAGCGCCGCCTCGCCGTTGGCGGAGACGGTCAGGCTCTTGAGCGTGCGATGGAGCAGCAGCTCCACATTGTACTGCTGCACCTGCTTACCGCGCGTGAGCGTCAGGGTAAAGCGGCCGCTGCCGTCCACCTCGTTGGCGAGATCGCTCGGCTTCCAGCCCTTCTGGCCGTTCTCATCAATCAGCACGCCGTTAAAGGTGAAGGAGAGAGTCTTGTCTTCGCCGCTGAGATTCGTATAGGCAATTTCCGCCGCGGCGTCCGGCTGCGTCTTGCCAACGGGATCGAAAAGGAATGCGTTGGAGATTGAAAGATCGGTGCTGATACGTCGGTAGTCGGGGCCGTCAAAGTGCAGCGTGATGGGCTCGCTGTATGGTACACCCTGCAGGATGTTCCACGCGTCCTGATCCTCGCGCGCCGAAACGCTGCTGACATTCTGGAAGCGGAGGTTTGTGAGCCAAGGATAATTCACCTGCGTGAGTGTCAGCGCGGTTTCCTGATTCTCCGTGGTCTTTTTCACCGTGAGCTCGCCCTCGCAGGGCTCGTAGAGCTCACGGTAATCGTAAGTGACCCAGTTAAATCCCTGCTGTTTGAGACCGTAGCCCTCCTTGCAGGAGACGGTGTAGGTATACCGCCCGCGCGGCAGGCTGAGGGCGTAATAGCCCTCACCAGCCTCGGTCGAGGTGGTTTTCTGGTTGTTATAGTCAAGGCTGGCGACCGTCACAGTCGCGCCGGTGACGGCGTTGCCGTCTGTGTCCGTCAGGTAGAACATGACCGGGTACTTCACCGTCTGCGTGGGGGCCATTTCCACGTTGATGACCATCGGCTCGTCCGACTCGACCACCTTGATGATTACCTGCTCCACGTCCTCGTACCCCTCCATCGAGACGGAGTACATATACTTGCCGGGGCGGAGCATGAAGTTATAGTTGCCCTGCGTGTGCGGGACGAGCTGATAGTTGGCGTCGCGCAGCGTCAGCGTGGCGTCCGGCAGATCGATACCGGCGTAGGCGATGGAAAAGCGTACCTCGTAAACGCCCTCCTGCACGGAGAGGTTCACGGTGTAAACGGCGCGCAGCTCGGATGCCGCGCACGCCGCGGCGAAGACGAGCGTATGCTCGCCCACGGCGTCCGGCGTGAAGGAATAAACGGTTCCCTCGACCGTCTCCTCCTCGCCGCCGTCCATCGCGACGGTGTAGGTTAAATCGTCGTTATTGTAATCGGTAAAGATCTTCGTAAGGTCGAGATTCCACGCGCGGTTCACCGCCGTGACCTCGCTCGCCTCAGCCTCCACGCCGTAGACAAGCTCTGGCGAATGGGGCTTCGGCGTCTCGGACGGCTCCGCCGTGGGGGAGGCCCCCGGCTCTTCCGACGGCTCCGCAGAGGGAGACGCGGACGGGGAAGCCGCCGGGGATTCGGACGGCGGCGCGGAGGGCGATTTTTCGGCGTCGTCCGAGCTTTCCGTGCGCGCGGCAGGCTGCACCCGCACCGGCGCGATCGTCACCGGTGCCGAGGGCGTGGCCGCCGGGGCGGGCGTTTCCTTGGTGTCCGACGCATCTTCGCCGTCCGCCGTTCCGGCGGACGGGGCGGGCGTCTGGGAAGCCGCTGGTGTAGGCGATGCCTCGCTCTCCGGCGTCCAGCCGAGTGCGGCGGTCAGCTTCGCGGCCAGCGCCGGGCTTTCCACGGCCTCGCCGTAGCTCTCGAGCGCGGCGAGATATGCCTCGCTCCCCTTATCCTCCGCCGCGGCCATCGCGCGCAGGAGGTTCTGCAGCGTCTCGGGGAAGTAGTCCTTGCCGTTTTCGCTCTGCACGCTCTGGTGCAGGCGCACGACGTGCACTTCCTCCGGACGGTACATATCCGTCAGGGTCATAACGCCGACGTGCGTATCGCACGTGGCGATGTATTCCTCGTCGTTGAGCGTGATGCGCCCAGTCGCCACATCCGTGCCGAAGCGCTCGGAGATCGTCACGTCCTCCAGACGCGCCACGGCGTCGAGGATCGTGTCGCCGGTTTTGTACTCAACGCGCACCGGCGCGAGCGCAAAGCCGTCCGTTGTGACGCCGTCCGCGGAGGTCTCCGCGGCAAGGACGAAATACCCGTCCTTCTCCGCTCTCGCGGGGGCATAGAGCGGCTGCGTCTCTCCGTTTTCCGTTTCGCTCTCCGTCTCCGGGCTTGCCGATGCCGCCGGGGCTTCGGACGGCTGGTCCGGTGCCTCCGGCGTCGGCGTCGCCGCCGCTTCCGCCGATGGCTCGGCGGTGCTCTCCGTCTCCGAAACGGCGGCGGCGGGCAGCGCCAGCGAGAAGAGCATAACGACCGCGAGCAGCAGCGTTATGAATCGTTTACCCTTTCCGTATGTCTGTGTCATGGGCTTTTGCACCTCTTCTGCGCAGTTCTTCCGCTGTCAAAGCCAACGGGCGTACAGCGTCATGTTTTTCTCTACTTTATCTTCCGCGAAGTTCCAGGGCTTCGTCCGCGCCTTGTCGGTATACCAGCCGCCGAAGCGCGCACCGGCGCAGCGGGGATCCTCGGGGCGGGCGACCGCCCGGCCGCGCCAGACGCGCGCCGCGTCAATCTCGGAGCCGACACCGGTTTCAAACCGCACGGTCTTGCGCAGCAGCGCCAACAGGAGCAGCAGCGCCAGCAGCAGAGCCCCGCCGCCGATGCCGACCCACAGCCACGGCCCGCTGCCGCCCGTCAGGCCGAACGCCTCGCTCCGGTCCTTCGTCCAGCGGGCGTAAAGCGTCATGTTGCCCTGCACGGTGTCATTTTCAAAATCCCACATGGTTTTGAGATCCATGTCGGCATACCATCCGGCAAAGTACCAGTCCTCGCGCTGCGGGTTTTCCGGCAGGGTCACATGCTCGCCGTAGGGCACCGTCTGGTCCTCGACGGCGCTGCCGCCGTTCGACTCAAACCGCACGCGGCAGTCGGTGGACACGATGATCGTCACGTCTTCCGCTGTGCAGCTGTAGGAATCGGAGCCGTCCTCGCGCGCGACAAGATAGTTCTGGCTCGTGATCTTCGATGTGCCGCTCTCGGCCTTGACACGAAACTGCACGCTGCCGACGACCGTCCGGGCGTTCCACGCCGCGCCGCCGGAGAGCGAGAGATAGTTCATGTAAAACTCGCGCATACCGTCGCGCAGCGTGATGTCCGTGCTCTGCACGCCGGAGGTCAGCAGTGCGCCGCCCTCCACCAGCTCGAAGAAATCCGGGTCATAGAGGATTTCGTCCTGCATGGCGTACATGGTGTAGCCCGCGTCCGCATCGGTGCGCTGCAAGGTGAGCAGCACGGTGACGATGTCGCCGGGGGCGACGGTTTTGGTATGCTCGCCGTCTACCGTCAGATCAAAAGTGAACGCGGGATCGGCGGCCAGCGCCGCCGTGCCGAGCAGCAGCGCGAGCGTGAGTGCGAGCGCCGCCGTGAAAATGCGTTTTGCCGTTCGTTTCATCCCTTTTTCTCCTCCTCTTCCTCATACAGGTAGATCCACACGATCGCGGCGCCGTCCTCCATGTCGAGATGGCCGTCGGCGTTCACGTCGCCCTCCAGAAGCCGCAGCATTCCGTCGCCGGAAAGGCTCTCATGCCGCGCGTTGTACATCGCCTGCACGAGCTGCGCGTCCTCCGTGCGGGTGTAGCCGGAGAGATCGCAGTCCCCGCCGCCGTACACCTCGCCCGCGCTCGCGCCGCGGCCGGTACCGACCGCCCCGCGCGCCGCAAGCTCTACGGCCTCCTGTCCCTCGCCCGAGAGGACGAGCCACGCATATGCGCCGTAGTGCGCCGCGTAGTACATCGGCTCGCCGTCGTAGGTGCAGCGGAGCTTCAGCTCCGCCGGGACGGCGGCGCGCACGAGCCAGACCGAGCACTTGTCCTTGAGCTTCACATATTCCGTCACGGTGATATCCACGCGCGCCTCGCGGTCGATGCGCACGGTGATCGGTCCGGCGACATACTCGCCGGTGATGGTATAGGTACCGTCGCCGTTATCGCGCAGCGGCACATCCTCGCCGTTCACCTGCGCGGTCAGCTCGTAGACGTAGGACTCCGAGGGCGTCACGCGGAACGTATAGTCCTGGCCCGCGGAGGCGGTCGGCTCGCCGCTGGCAGCGTCCGCGCCGGAACCGTCAAAGATCACGGCAAAGCCCGAACCGGGGCGGGGGTTGCCGCCGG